>JAESGW010000135.1_pt1 | contig 164922 bp, 151 predicted proteins | sample 9269791 | NCBI WGS metagenome assembly JAESGW01 (sample SAMN16773120, study PRJNA677053) | algae metagenome | isolation source: Aphanocapsa lilacina HA4352-LM1 and co-occurring heterotrophs from near cave... | place: USA: Maniniholo cave, near Haena, Kauai, HI | collected 2009-07-28
GGAGCACGGAGTGCGGCGCCCCGGACTCCTACACGTGCTGATGCACAACGACATAACGGGCTGCCGCGCTCCGCTCTCACTGCCCAATCTACCCAATCAAAAGACACAAGCGACGTCAGTCGCGACCGCACAGGTGAGTCGCACGAGACATATCCCTTTGGTGCGGAGTTTCCGGTCGCGACTTACGTCGCTCCTACAACGGCGCACACTGCGCTCAGCGGAACAGCGACAGCGACGTCATTGCGCGCAAGCGCCGCGCGCTGAGCCGTTCCACCGCCCGCCGGTGCCGGGCCTGGCCGGCGGCGTCGTGCACGTGGTGCGGGCGCGCCGCCGCGGGCGCCGCACCGTCGGGGTGAGTGAAATGACCGTGCAGGAACAACATGCCCTGGCTCATGCCACCCAGTTGCTGCCACCACTGTTTCCTGGTCTCGGACTGCATGGGGATTCTCCTGTCCGCCGGACCGCCCGGCTTGAACAGGTACCAAGGTAGATGCATGATCCGCACTGAAAAAGCGAAAGCTTCGCAACTCAGGCTTGAGGTGTATTCAACATGAGCCGTCTTCCGCTGGACCAGGTCGACGCCTTCGTCACGGCGGCCCGCCTGCGCAACCTGACCCGCGCGGCGGAAGCCATGCACCTGACCGTCAGCGCACTGAGCCACCGCATGCGCCTGCTGGAGGAACGCCTGGGCCACCGCCTGCTGGTGCGCGGCCCGCGCGGCGTGGAGCTGACGCCGGAAGGCCAGCGCCTGTTCGACGCCATTGCCGGCCCGCTGGACACCATCGAGCACGCACTGCGCCGCGCCACGCTGCGCAACGACCACACGGTCACCCTGAGCCTGATCCCCTCGATGGCGACCGCGTGGCTGGTGCCGCGTCTGCCCGCGTTCCTCGCCCAGCATCCGGAACTGGGGCTCAACCTGCAGTCCAGCACGCACGTGGTCGACTTCGAACGCGAACCGGTGGACCTGGCCCTGCGCCTGGGCGGCGGGCACTGGGCGGGCGTGCAGTCGGAATTCCTCTTCCACGAATGGATCACGCCGGTCGCCAGCCCGGCGCTGGTGAAGAAGCACGGCAAGGTCGCGCCCGACCAGCTCGGCCGGCTGCCGCTGCTGGGCGATCCGGCCAATCGCTGGAAGGACTGGTTCGGGCATTTCGGCGGACAGCCGCCCGCCCGGTACGTGGCGCAGTTCGACGACACCGAAACCCTGCACCAGGCCGCCGCGCAAGGCGTCGGCGTGGCGCTGGCGCGCTGGACGCTGGCCGAGCCGCTGGTGAGGGCCGGCCGATTGGTGACGTTGACGAAAAAGCGCCTGCAGGCCGACTTCGCGCATTACCTGGTCTACCCCGAGCGCAGCCTTTCGCATCCCGGTTTCCGGAAGGTGCGCGCCTGGTTGCTGGAACAGGCGGGCGTGGCGACCGAGTGATGGCTCGGTGGACGCCCCGCTAAGATGCCGCATGGTCCGAGCCGACGCCATTGCCCAGCTGATCCATGATGCGTTCGCGGACTACCACGCACGTTTCGGCGAGATCACCCGCCGGGCGAAGTCGCGCTTCGAGACCCGCGACTGGGCAGGCGCGCGCCAGGATGCCGTCGAACGCATCGCGCTGTACGACCAGTGCATCGCGGAATGCGCGTTGCGCCTTCAGGCCGTCCTGCTGGAACACGCGCACGAGCGCGCACTGTGGTCGCAGGTGCGCGATGGCTACGAGCGCCTGCTGGGCGACCTGATCGACCGCGAGCTCTACAAGACCTTCTACAACACGCTCAGCCGGCGCTTCTTCCAGACCCGCGGCGTGGACCCGGCCATCGAGTTCGTCGCGCTGGACATCGAGCCCACCGATGCCATCACCCACCCGGTGGCGCGGCACAGCTACGCGATCTCCGAACTCCGGCCCACCGACACGCTGGCGCGGATGCTGGGCGACTACCGTTTCGACATTCCCTACGCGCACCGCACCCGCTGCGCGGCGTCCATCGTGGTGCGGCTGCAGGACGACCTGGCGCACTGGGGCGAGCATCCGGTGCGGTCCATCGAACTGCTGGACACGGTGTTCTACCGCGAACGCCGCGCCTACCTGGTGGGCCGGGTGTTCGGCGAGCATCGCTTCTCGCCGTGCGTCATCGCGCTGGTCAACGACAACGGGCAACTGCGCGCGGAGGCGGTGCTCACGCGGCGCGCCGACGTGGCGCAGCTTTTCAGCTACTCGCGCAGTTACTTCCACGCCGACCTGTCCACGGTCGGTGATGCGGTGGTGTTCCTGCGCACGCTGATGCCGAACAAGCCCATCGATGAGCTGTACACCGTGCTGGGCCGCGCCAAGCAGGGCAAGACCGAACGTTTCCGCACCTTCTTCCGCCACTTCGCCGCGCATCCTGACGAGCGGCTGGTGCATGCGGAGGGCACGCCCGGCATGGTGATGGCGGTGTTCACGCTGCCGAGCTATCCGCTGGTGTTCAAGGTGATCCGCGACGCGTTCGCCTATCCCAAGCAGATGAGCCGGCAGGACGTGGAGGACAAGTACGCGCTGGTGTTCCAGCTCGACCGCGTGGGCCGGCTGCTGGACGCACAGCCGTACCGCTCGCTGCGTTTCCCGCGCGCGCGGTTTTCGCCCGCGCTGCTGGAGGAACTGACCACCGGCTGCACGCGCAGCATCACCGAGGACGGCGACGACATCATCGTGCAGCTCTGTTACGTACAGCGCCGGCTGCGCCCGCTGAACCTGTACCTGCGGGAACAGAAGCCGGATGCGGCGCGGGCGGCGGCCATCGACTACGGGCAGGCGATCAAGGACATGGCGCGCAACAACATCTTCCCCGGCGACATGCTGCTGAAGAATTTCGGCATGTCGCGCCACGGGCGCGCGGTGTTCTACGACTACGACGAGCTGTGCCTGGTCACCGACTGCGAGTTCCGCGATTACCCGGTGCCCGAATCCTACGAGGACCTGCTGTCCGACGGACCCTGGTTCCATGTGGGGCCGAAGGACGTGTTCCCGGAGCGCTTCCCGCAGTTCCTGGGCCTGCCCGAGCCGTTGGCGAAGGCCCTGAAGGCCGTGCACGGCGACCTGTTCCGCGCATCGTGGTGGCGCGAGCTGCAGCAGCGCCTGGCCGAAGGCGATTACCCGGACACGCCGCCGTATCCCGACGCGCTGAAGCTGGCCTAGGCGGAACGCGGCGCGTACCGATCACGGCGTTGCCGCCACTCACACGCTACCCTAGGCACGCCATGAACGCGCGCCCGCCAGCATGAGCACCTACCGTCTCGGTTCCATCTTCCAGCCGCGGTCCGTGGCGGTGGTGGGCAGCCAGTCGCGCCCGCGTTCGGTCGGGCGCGCGGTGGTGGAGAATCTGCTGGCGGCGGCGTTCGCCGGACCCATCGGCCTGGTCAACCGCCACCCCACGCCCTGGGCCGGCATCACCACCGTGCAGCATCTGCGCGACCTGCCGTGGACCCCCGACCTGGTGGTGATCGCAACGCCGGCGGAATCGGTGCCGCAACTGGCCGCGGAAGCGGCGGAGGCAGGCGCCGGCGCCGTGGTCGTGCTGACTGCGGCAATGGGACAGGGACCGGGATCGCCGGCCGAGCGGCTGCATGCGCTGACGCGCGAGAAAGGCCTGCGCGTGCTGGGCCCGAACTGCCTGGGCGTGATCGCACCGCATGCGCACCTCAATGCCAGCCTGGCCAGCCGCTTCCCGAAAGCCGGCGACCTGGCGCTGATCTCGCAGTCGGGTGCCATCTCCGGTGGACTGGTGGAATGGAGCATGACCCAGCCCGTCGGCTTTTCGGCCGTGGTGTCGCTGGGCGACGCGCTGGACGTGGATTTCGCCGACCTGCTGGACTACTTCGCCACCGATCACCGTACGCGCGCGATCCTGCTGTACGTGGAAGCGATCCGCGACGCGCGCAAGTTCATGTCGGCGGCGCGTGCGGCGGCACGCACCAAACCGGTCGTGGTGGTGAAGTCGGGGCACGGTGGTGCGGCCCCGGTGACGCCGGCAGGCAGCACGCATACGCAGAACCTCGCCCGTCCGAATGCCGTGTACGGCGCCGCGTTCCGGCGCGCCGGCCTGCTGCGCGTCCGCTCGCTGGACGAACTGTTCGCCGCCGCGCGCACGCTGGGCCAGGTGCGTCCGTTCGAGGGAAGACGCCTGGCCATCCTCACCAACGGCGGCGGCGTGGGCGCCTTGTCGGTCGACCACCTGCAGCTGCTCGGCGGCACGCTGGCGACACTGTCGGACGAGACACGGCAAGCCCTTGATCGCACGCTGCCGGTGGGCTGGTCGCGCACCAATCCGGTCGATCTGCTCACCGATATCGATGCCGGGCGCTATGCGGCCACCATCGAAACCCTGTTGAACGACCCGGCGAACGACGCCCTGCTGGCGGTCAACGTGCCCACCGTGCTGTCGTCATCCGTGGAAGCTGCCGAAGCGGTGGCCGACGTACTGCAGCGCCGACCCGCCCATGCGCCGCGCAAGCCGGTGTTCGCGGTCTGGCTGGGCAACGACCCGAAGGCCGAGGCCCTGCTGGATGCGGCGCACGTGCCGCGCTACCCCAACGAATCGGAAGCGGTGGCCGGCTTCATGCACCTGGTCCGCCACCGCGAAGTGCAGGCGGCACTGAGGGAAACGCCACCCAGCCTGCCCGAGGACTTCAGTGCGGATGTCGCCACCGCGCGCGCGCTGGTCGGTGCTGCGCTGGACGCGGGCCAGACCTGGCTGGACCCGCTGGCCACCACGCAGCTGCTGGCCGCGTACGGCATCCCGATGGCGCCGCTGTGGCGTGCCGACGATGCTGAACATGCGGTGCAGCTGGCCGCTCCGCTGCTGGCGGAAGGCGCCACCGTCGCGGTGAAGATCCTGTCGCCCGACATCCCGCACAAGTCGGACGTCGATGGCGTGCGCCTCAACCTGCCGCATGCGAACGCGGTGCGCGAGGCCGCCGCAAGCATCCTGCAGCGCGCGCGCGAACGCCGCCCCGATGCGCGCATCGAGGGCGTGCTGGTGCAGCCCACCCTGCAGCGCCCGAAGGCGCGCGAGCTGATCGCCGGCATCGCCGACGATCCGGTCTTCGGCCCCGTCATCGCCTTCGGCCGCGGGGGCACCGCGGTGGAAGTCATCAATGACCAGGCGGTGGCGTTGCCGCCACTGGACCTGCGCCTGGCGCATGAGCTGATCGCGCGCACCCGCGTCTCGCGCGTGCTGAAGGCCTACCGCGACGTGCCGGCCGTCGACGAGCGCGCGGTCGCGCTGGTGCTGGTGAAGCTGGCGCAGCTGGCGGCGGACATTCCGGAAATCCTGCAGCTGGACATCAATCCGCTGCTGGCCGATCGCGATGGCGTCATCGCGGTGGATGCGCGCATCGCGGTGGCGCGGGACCGCCGCCTGCACAAGGGCCGCGGCCATCCCCGTTTCGCGATCTTCCCGTATCCGACCGAATGGGAACGGACCATCGAACTGGCGGACGGCCAGCCCGTGCGGGTGCGCCCGGTGCGGCCCGAGGACGACGCGATGTTCCGCGAGTTCTTCACCCATGTCACCGACGAAGACCTGCGCCTGCGTTTCTTCCAGTCCGTGCGCCACTTCAGCCACGAATTCATCGCCCGCCTCACCCAGCTCGATTACGCGCGCTCCATTGCACTGGTCGCGGTGGATCCCGACAGCCACCACATGCTCGGCGCGGTTCGCTTGCACGCGGATGCCAATTACGAGACCGGCGAATACGGCATCCTGGTGCGCTCGGACCTGAAAGGCCACGGGATCGGCTGGAGGTTGATGCAGATCATGATCGAGTACGCCCAGTGGCAGGGCCTGAAGCGGATCGAAGGCCAAGTGCTGCGCGAGAACCGCACGATGCTGGTGATGTGCGAGAACCTGGGGTTCCGGGTGAAGCCGGACCCGGATGACGCGACCGTGGTGAATGTCAGCCTGCCGGTGCCGCCCGTGGAATGACCCGCGACGGAGCCTGATCTACAGCTTCACCACCACCTTGCCGAAGTTCTCGCCGCGCAACAGGCCGATCAGCGCACGCGGTGCGTTTTCCAGACCCTCAACGATGTCCTCGCGGTAGCGGATCTTTCCGTCGGCAAGCCAGCCGCCCATCTCGCGCAGGAACTGCGGATACAGCGCGATGAAGTCGTGCTGGATGAACCCGCGCACGGTCAGGTGGCGGGTCAGGATGTGGCTCAGCAGCATCGGCAGGCGGTCCGGGCCTTCAGGCAGCGCGCGGTCGTTATAGTGCGCCACCAGCCCGCAGACCGGGATGCGGGCGAAGTCGTTGAGCAGCGGCAGCACCGCGTCGAACACGGCGCCGCCGACGTTCTCGAAATACACATCGATGCCCTGCGGACACGCGGCGCGCAGCTGTGCGGCGAAGTCCGGCGCACGATGGTCCAGCGCGACGTCGAAGCCCAGTTCGTCCTGCAGGTAGGCGCGCTTCCGTTCGCCGCCGGCGATGCCGACCGTGCGCGCGCCCTGCAGCCTGGCGATCTGCCCGACCGTGGCGCCGACCGGCCCACTGGCGGCGGCCACGACGACGGTTTCACCGGGTTGCGGCTTGCCGATCTCGTGCAGGCCCACGTAGGCGGTGAAGCCGGGCATGCCGTACACGCCCAACGCCGTCGTCAACGGCGCGATGCGCGCATCCAGCTTCCGTTTCAGCGCGCGCCCGTCGGCGATGGCATGCGTCTGCCAGCCGCCGTGCGCCAGCACCCAGTCCCCCGGCGTCAGGTCGGGGTGGCGGGATTCGATCACCTCCGACACCGTGCCGCCGTCCATCACCTCGCCGATCTCCACCGGCTTGGCATAGGAACGGCCCGCATTCATCCGGCCGCGCATGTACGGGTCCAGCGACAGGTAGTGGTTGCGCAGCAGCACCTGGCCCTCGCCGGGCGTGGGCAACGGGGCTTGCTCGATACGGAAGTCGTCGGCGGTCGGTTCGCCCTGCGGACGTGCGGCCAGCACGACGCGGGTCAGCGTGGAAGACGGCGGAAGGTTCATGCGCATACCCGGGCGTTGCCGCTGCGGAGGCAGGGGCGGATGCGCAGCATAGTCGCTGCCCGGTGAAGCCCGCCGCACGGTCCGGCGCGGCCACGGCTCGTGCCGGCGCGGGGTGGCCCGCGCGCAATGCGGCGTGAACAGGCTGCGTGCTAGGCTCCGGCCACCTTTCTGGAGGCAAGCCCACATGACCCGTATCTCCCTGTGCCTGGCCGTCGTCACCGCCCTGGCCGCCTCGCAGCCGCTGCTGGCGCAGACTGCCGCCAAGACCGATCGCGCCGTCGCGACCCTGTCGGCCGCCGATACCGCTTCACTGGAAGCGGTCCTGAAGGGCGCATGGCGCGACCCGAAGAACGCCGCGCGCGACCGCTACCGCCACCCGAAGGAAACGCTGACGTTCTTCGGCGTGACCCCCGACAAGACCGTCATCGAGATCACCCCGGGCGGTGGCTGGTATTCCGAAGTGCTGGCGCCCTACCTGCGCGAGCGCGGCCAATACGTCGCGGCGGTGGTGGACCCGATGTCCAAGCCCGAAGGCGGCAGCCGCGACTACTACCAGCGCGGCCTGGACGGGTTGTCGAAGAAATTCGCCGGCGGCGCCGCGCAGTACGACAAGGCCACGATGGTGAAGTACGACCCGACCGCGCCGGTGTTCGGGCCGGCCAATTCGGCCGACGTGGTGCTGACCTTCCGCAACGTGCACAACTGGCGCAAGGACAAGCAGGCCGCCGGCATGTTCCAGGGCTTCTTCAACGTGCTCAAGCCCGGCGGCGTGCTGGGCGTGGTGGAGCACCGCGCCGCCGCCGATGTGCCGGAGGATGACGGCAGCGGTTACGTGGGCGAGGCGCAGGTGATCGCGCTGGCCGAAGCGGCCGGCTTCCGCCTGGCCGGCAAGAGCGAGGTCAACGCCAATCCCAAGGACACCAAGGACCATCCCAACGGGGTATGGACGCTGCCCCCGGTGGGCCGCCACGATGCCGCCGAAGCCGCCAAGTACCAGGCCATCGGCGAAAGCGACCGCATGACGCTGCGGTTCGTGAAGCCGTGACGGCTGGCGTCGCCCGCGTCCTTCCGCTCTTGCAGGCGCATGCCGATGACCGTTCCTCCGGACGACGCACCTCCTTCGCTTCCGCGGTGTAACGGGCCCGCGCTGCTGGGCATCGCCACGATCGTGGCGGTGGCGGCCCTCGCCTTCGCCTGGGTGGCGGGGTGGATCGGGCCGGCCGGGCGCCTTACCGCGCCGCGGCTGGTGGACGACATCGAGAACGGCAAGCCGTATCCCGGCTTCCGTCGCGCGCACAGCAAGGGCGTCTGCGTGGCCGGTTATTTCGAGCCGACGCCGCAGGCAGCGACGCTGTCGCGTGCCCGCGTCTTCAGCCAGCCGCGCACACCGGTGCAGGGACGCCTGTCGATCGGCGGCGCCGATCCCCATGGCCCCGAAGCCCAGGCCCGCGTGCGCAGCCTGGCGCTGGCGCTGCGGTCGGACGATGGACAGGAGTGGCGGATGGCGATGAACAGTTTCCCGTTCTTCGCGGTGGCCACGCCGGCGGGCTTCCACGCACAGCTGCTGGCATCGCGACCCGACCCGGCCACGGGCAAGCCCGATCCGGCGAAGATGGCCGCCTTCCTCGCGCGGTATCCGGAGGCCGCGCGTTTCCAGGCGTGGGCGAAGTCCGCGCCCTGGTCGAGCAGCTGGGCGAACACCGAGTACAACGGCGTGAATACGTTCCGCTTCATCGATGCGCAGGGCCGGTCGCGGTTCGTGCGCTGGTCGATGCAACCGCAGGCGCCGTTCCAGCCACTGGCGGAAACGACGCGCCAGCAGGCCGAGGCGGACTACCTGCAGCGCGAACTGGAGGACAGGCTGGCGCAGGGTCCGCTGCGCTGGGACCTGGTGGTCACCGAGGCCGCGCCCGGCGATCCGGTGGACGATCCGTCGCAGCGCTGGCCGGCATCGCGGCCCCGGCACGTGGCCGGCACGCTGGTGCTGGAAAGCAGCCAGACGCAGGCCACCGGTGCCTGCAGGGATGTGAACTACGATCCCACGATCGTGCCGACCGGCATCGCACTGTCCAACGATCCCATCCTGGCCGCCCGCGCCGCCGCCTATGCGGTGTCGTTCAACCGCCGCGAACGCGAGACCGCGCGCGCGGGCGCGTCGCCGGCCACGGACGACGGTCGTGAGAAGGCCACGCCATGAACGGCCATGCGCACTTCGACGGATTCGCGCGCCTGCTGCACTGGAGCATGGCCGTGCTGATCCTGGCGATGCTGTTCATCGGCGTCGGCATGGTGGCGTCGCTGTCGCTGCGGCCTGCGCTGCTGGACATCCACCGGCCGCTCGGCATCGCCCTGTTGCTGCTGGCGCTGGTGCGGCTGTTCCACCGCTGGCGGCATCCGCCGCCGCCGCTGCCCCCCGGACTGCCGCGCCTGCAGGCGATGGCCGCGAAGGCATCCCACGTGGTGCTGTATGCGCTGATGCTGGCGATGCCGCTGCTGGGCTGGTCGTTGCTGTCGGCAGGCGGCTATCCCGTGCGCATCACCGCATCGCTGCACCTGCCGGCCATCGTGCCGCACGATCCCACGCTGTATGCCTGGTTGCGCGGGGCACACGGCACGCTGGGGTATGCCTTGTTCGCGCTGGTGCTGGTCCATCTGGCGGCGGCCCTGCACCACGCCTGGGTGCGGCGCGACGGCGTGTTCGAGGCCATGGCGCACGGCGGGCGACCGCCTCGCGACGCCGCGAGCGACCCCGCACCTGTCCCCGGGATGCCGACGGTGCCGCCACAGGACTGATCCACGCACGTGGGCGGCGTGTCGCGACCGCGCTGGACGCGCTGCGGCGATGCGTGTGCAATGACGCGTCCGTCCGCGGCCCAGGATCCACCGGCGTGCTGATCGCCTTCAACAAGCCCTTCAATGTGCTGTGCCAGTTCACCGACCGCAGCGTGCCGCCGCGGCGCACGCTGGCGGAGTTCGGCCTGCCGCCCGACGTCTATGCGGCCGGCAGGCTGGACTACGACAGCGAAGGCTTGCTGCTGCTCACCGACGACGGCGCCTTGGCCAACCGCCTGACCGATCCGCGCCACAAGCAGCCCAAGACGTACTGGGCGCAGGTGGAAGGGATGCCGGACGAAGCCAAGCTGGCGGCGTTGCGTCGCGGCGTGCTGTTGAACGACGGGCCCACGCGACCCGCGCAGGCGTCGCTGATGGACACGCCGCCGACGCTCTGGGCACGCGAGCCTGCGGTGCGTTTCCGCAAGCGCGTGCCGGATGCGTGGATCGAACTGACCCTCACCGAGGGCCGCAACCGCCAGGTACGCCGGATGACGGCGGCAGTGGGATTGCCGACATTGCGGCTGATCCGCGTGGCGATGGGCGATGTGCGACTGGAAGGATTGGCGCCCGGCCAGTGGCGCGCAGCGTGAGCCTGCGCCTCGTGGGAGCGACGCAGCTCACGACGGCAGTGGAGAGAGCCGCTGTCCTGAACCACGTCGCTCCCACAACGAAACCGGGGCGGTGCCGCCCCGGCAAAGCGATCAGCTTTCGGCGGAAGAACGACTCGTCGTGGTGCTGCGCGGCTTGCGCGGCGCGGCGCGCTTGCTGGCGCTCGCCTTGCCGCTGCCGTTGACCTTGCGCGCTTCGATGCGGCGGGACTTGCCTTCGATCGGTGCACCCGCTTCGTCGCGCTTGCGCTTGCGGTAGGCGGCAAAGGCGAGCAGGCCAACCCCCGCCGCCGTCGCGATGGCGACGGCCGGATTGCGCCGGACGAATCCCAGCGCCACCTTGCCACCGGTCTTCGCGATGCCCAGCGCGGCACCGGTCTGCAGCAGCTTGTCGGCGCTCGGCACGGCGTGCTTCAGACTGCTGCCGGCCTGGCTGGCCAGCGCCAGCGCGCGGTCGGTGATGACGGTCAACTTGCTCATGTTCGTTACCCCAAGGGTTGGCTACGGGATCAGTGTCACCGCGCGCATGTTCACGCGATGTCATTCCCCGGGCCAGTTGCCGACCGCAAGCTGAACGGCGATCATGGCGCATGATCCACGTGCTGCCGAACATCCTCAACGCGGGCGAGCTGGCCACGGTGCGCGAGCTGATCCCGCAGGTGCGTTTTGCCGATGGCCGCATAACCAACCAGGCCTCGTCGGTGAAGCGCAACCTGCAGGCGCCGCTCGAAGACCCGGCAAACGCGCGCATCGCCGAGATCGCCCGCAACGCGCTGGTACGCCATGCCGATGTGCGCCTGTTCGGCCAACCGCGGCAGATGGCGCGCACCACCGTCGTCCGCTACGAGCCGGGCATGACCTACGGCTGGCACGTGGATGAAGCGCTGTTCCCGTCCACGCCACCGATGCGCAGCGACCTGTCGTGCACGGTCTTCCTCAATTCGCCGACGGAGTACCAGGGCGGCGAGCTGACCATCCAGCTCGGTTCGCAGGAGCTCAGCTACAAGCTGCAGGCCGGCGACGCGCTGCTGTATCCGTCGACGACGGTGCACCAGGTGGCGCCGGTGACGCAGGGCATCCGCATCGCGGCGATCACCTGGCTGCAGAGCTGGGTGGCGGACGTGTCGCGCCGTGAGCTGCTGGCGCAGATCGAGGAAGCGCGCGCGCTGGCCGATCCCGGCAATGCGCGGCAATTGGTGCTGCTGGAATCACTGCGCACCAACCTGTTCCGCATGTGGGCCGATACCTGAGATCCGCCGCACGCCTCACGCCAGCGATGGATGCCGTTGCTGCAGCGCGCTGACGAAAGCTTCCGCCTCCACGATGACCGCCTCGTGCAAGCCGAAAGATCGCGCCAGGTCGTGGCGACGGTCTTCCACGCTGTAGCCATGCTGCTGGGCTTTGGAATAGCGTCCCCACGCGGATGACGCCTGCGCTGCAGCGACCCAGGTGGCATCCCAGCCCAGGTGTCCGGCCACCGCCGCCAGGGTGGCTTCGGGAGCCTCCAGCAGGCGCTCGAAATCCACGTGCAGCACGCGATGGCCTTCCGCACCTGCCTGCAAGGCCTTGCGGCGTGCCTGTTCGGCCAGCCACACCATCGCGCATTGCTGCGGCAGCGACAGGCGATGCAGGTGCAGGCTCGCGTCCTCGCCCACGTGCTCGCGCAGCCACGCCAGGCGCGCGGGGGCGGTGGTGACCGCATCGCGCACCGAGTCCGGCGATTTCAGCAGCGTGGCCAGATAGGGGCGCAGCGGCATGTCCATGAAGATCGCGCGGGCGGCAGGAAACGCCGCCAGCAACGGCGACAGCAGCCCGTTGCAGCTGCTGGTGGCCTTGATGACGGTGCGCCGGTCCGGCGCCAGCGGCCGCGCCAGCCTGCCCACGGTATCGTGCAGCAACGCCTGCCACGCTTCCCGGGAAAATCGCCCGTGCGGCAGGCCCGCGTCGGTCTGCTGTTCCGCCAGCGCGCGCAACGTCAGCGGTTCACGCAATACCTGCGTCTGCGGATGTTCGGCCAGCAACTGGCTGAGCAGCGTCGAGCCGCAATGACCGATGTGGAACAGGAAATGGCATTCCGGCGGCGCACCGGTCCCCGGCGGCAGCGCCTCCAGCGACACCCAGCCCCCTTGCGAGTTGCCGGCCAGCACGCGTTCGTCCAGGAAGGCCGCCTGCGCGCGCTGCGTGCGATCGAGCCGCACGAACAACATGCGCCTGCCCACCGCATCCAGCCGGAACGGCAGGAAGGCGGGATCGTGCAGCATCGGGACGGGATCAGTCATGGCAACACGCGATGGCGGAAGCGCAAGAGTCTAAGCGTTTCAGGTACCGCGCGGCTTCGCGCGGTGCGTCGCTTGTGCGCTCCAGGGGTCGTCGGGCCGCGCCGAGGGGAACCTGCCGTCAACGCACTGCGCAAGCCGCCGCCGCGGCAGGGGATATCGAATCGCTAGGTACCGCGCGGCTTCGCGCGATGGGTCGCTTGGGCGCTCCAGGGGTCGTCGGGCCGCGCCGCGGGGAACCTGCCGTCAACACCCTGCGCAAGCCGCCGCCGCGGCAGGGGATATCGAATCGCTAGGTGCCGCGCGGCTTCGCGCGATGGGTCGCCTGGGCGCTCCAGGGGTCGTCGGGCCGCGCCGAGGGGAACCTGCCGTCAACGCACTGCGCAAGCCGCCGCCGCGGCAGGGGATATCGAATCGCTAGGTACCGCGCGGCTTCGCGCGATGGGTCGCTTGGGCGCTCCAGGGGTCGTCCGGCCACGGATGCTTCGGATACCGCCCCTTCATCTCCTTCTTCACTTCCGCATAAGTGGAATCCCAGAAGTTGCGCAGGTCCGAGGTCACCTGCAGGGGTTTGCCACCCGGTGACAACAGGTGCAGCAACACCGGCACGCGGCCGTCGGCCACGCGCGGCGTATCCGCCAGGCCGAACAGTTCCTGCAGCTTCACCGCCAGCACCGGCGGTTGGCCGCAGGCGTATTCGATGCGCCGCTCCATGCCCGAGGGCACGATGATGCGCGTAGGCGCGAGTTGATCGATGCGCTGGCGCAGCGACCAGTCCAGGCCCGACTTCAGCGCGTTCGCGAGGTCGTCTTCTCCGAGGGCATCCAACCGCGTCTTGCCGACGAAAGCCGGCGTGAGCCAGGTGTCGAGCGTCGCCATCAGCGCGTCGTCGGACAGGTCGGGCAGGCCGAGGTCCGGCATCCAGTCGCGCAGGCAGCGCACGCGCTCGCGCCATTGCTGCAAGGATTCCGGCCACGGCAAGGCATCCAGGCCGAGGTCGCGCACCGCATCGGTCAGTGCGACGGCGGCGAGCGCGGGATCGACGCGGCCGGCCGGGCGCGCATCGAACACGATCTGGTCGAAGCGCGACTCGCGCTGCGCCGACAGCGCGCGGCGGGACGCATCCCAGCGCACGGTGTCCTCGGTGACGAAGCGGTCGGCGAAGTCGCGCCGCAGTCGCCGTTCGTCCAGCGGTGCCGCGCGCTGCACGAGCGCGTCGCGCGCTTCGTGGCGCAACTCGCTGACCACGATCCATGGCTCGCCGACCAGGGCGCTGTCGTCGAACAGACGCGCGCTGCGCCCGTTCGCCAGCAGGTAACGGCGCGCGTCCTGCGGATGCTGGAAGCCGATGCGGTCGGGGAAGGCGTGCATCAGCACGTCGCCCAACCGATGCGCTTCCACCGAAGCGGGCGGCACGGCGTTTTCGCGGACACGCCGTCGCCATTGCTTGGCGGCCGCGTCGATGGCGGCCAGGCCGGAACGGTTCGCCTCCTGCGGTGCGCGCCCGCTGCGGAAAGCCGCCAGCGCCCGCCAGCGCGCGGCCAGCGCGTCGCCCCCCATGCGCAGCGGATCCCGCGCCTCCACCAGCGCCGCCAGATCGCAGGCCAGCGCACGGTCTTCACCCTCGCCCGCCGACAGCAGCATCGCCGCCAGCCGCGGATGCGTGCCGAGCGCGAGCATGCGCTTGCCCAGCGGCGTGATGGCGTTCGTCGCCGCCAGTGCGCCGAGCCGGCGCAGCAGATCGCGCGCGGCATTCATCGCGCCCGGCGGCGGTGCATCGGCGAAGCGCAGGTCGTCGCTGCCCCACGCGGCGAGCTCCAGCGCCAGCGCACCCAGTTCGACCAGGGCGATCTCCGGGCGACGTTGCGGATCCAGCCGCTGCGACTGGGGCCACAGGCGATACGCCCAGCCTTCGGCCACACGACCCGCGCGACCGGCGCGCTGGTCGGCGGACGCCTGCGAGATGTTCGTCACGTCCAGCCGCGAGAAGCCACTGTTCGGATCGTACGAGGGCTCGCGCGCCAGGCCGCTGTCGACCACCACGCGCACGCCGGGCAGCGTGACCGACGATTCGGCCACGTTGGTGGCCAGGACGACACGGCGGCGGCCGTGCGGATCGGGCTGCAGTGCTTCGGACTGCTTCTCCACCGGCAGCTCGCCGTGCAATGCCAGCACCACGACGTCTTCTTTCCCTGCTTCCCTCGGGAGAAGCGGATGAGGGGCGAGCGCAGCCTGGTTGCAGATCCCACCGCGACCTTCGTCACCCCTCTCCCCAACCCTTCTCTCCCACGGGGACTTCCTGCGGTCGCCGGTGGGAGAGGGGCTCAACATCGCCTCCACGCGCGCGATCTCGCGCTGACCCGGCAGGAACACCAGTACGTCGCCGGGGTGCGATTGCAGCGCGTGTTCCACCGCGCGGCGGACCTGCACCTCCGGCGATTCGTCGCGGCGGGCGGGAAAGTGCGCGACCTGCACCGGGAAGCTGCGGCCTGCGCTGCTCAGGCGCGGCGCCTCCAGGAAACGCGCGAGCTTCTCGCCGTCCAGCGTGGCCGACATCACCACCAGGCGCAGGTCATCGCGCAGCTGCGCCTGCACGTCCAGCGCCAGCGCCAGGCCGAGGTCGCCGGCCAAGTGGCGCTCGTGGAATTCGTCGAACAGGATCGCGCCCACGTCCTCCAGCATCGGGTCGTCCTGGATCATCCGGGTCAGGATGCCCTCGGTGACCACCTCGATCCGCGTGCGCGGGCCAATCTTGTTCTCGAAGCGGATGCGGTAGCCGACCGTCTCGCCGACGGCGTCGCCGTGCTGCTTCGCCATGAAGCCGGCCGCGGCGCGCGCGGCCACGCGGCGCGGCTCGAGCATCACGATCTTCCTGCCCCCCAGCCATGGCGCGTCGAGCAGTGCCAGCGGCACCTGCGTGGTCTTGCCGGCGCCCGGCGGGGCCTCCAGCACCAGGCGGGGATGGTCGGACAGGCTGCGGACGATGTCCGGCAGCAGGGGGGTGATCGGGAACGTGGGCGACGGCATGCGGCGCACAGGATAAGGCTTGAACGCCATCCCTGTAGGAGCGCCCTTGGGCGCGATGCTCTTCAACCGCCACCAACCCAAGAGCATCGCGCCCAAGGGCGCTCCTACAGAGGGGCGGGCGATCGGTAAAATATGGCCATGGATCTCATCGACATCGGCGCCAACCTCACCCACGAAAGCTTCGACCACGACCGCAACGCCGTGCTGCAGCGCGCACGCGAAGCCGGCGTGGTCCAGCAGGTCATCACCGGGGCCAGCCGCGAGCATTCGCCGATGGCCCTGCGGCTGGCGCAGGCGCACCCCGGCGAGCTGTTCGCCACGGCCGGCGTGCACCCGCACCACGCCAGCGAATACACCGACGAGTGCGATGCGGAGATGCGTGCGCTGCAGGCGCACCCGGAGGTGGTGGCGGTCGGCGAATGCGGACTGGATTACTTCCGCGACTTTTCGCCGCGTCCCGCGCAGCGCAGGGCCTTCGAGCGGCAGCTGCAGATCGCGGTGGACATGGCGGTCGATGGCGTGGGCAAGCCGCTGTTCCTGCACCAGCGCGACGCCCACGACGACTTCATGGCGATGATGAAGAATTTCGACGGCAGGCTGGGGCCGGTCGTCGTGCACTGCTTCACCGGGACGAAGAAGGAACTCTTCGACTACCTGGATCAGGACTGGCATATCGGCATCACCGGCTGGCTCTGCGACGAGCGGCGCGGCCTGCACCTGCGCGAGCTGGTGCCCTCGATCCCCGCCCACCGCCTGATGATCGAAACCGATTCGCCCTATCTGCTGCCGCGCACGGTGAAGCCGCAACCTTCGCATCGCCGCAACGAGCCGATGTACCTGGCGCACATCGTGGCCGAGCTGGCGCGTGACCGTGGCGAGGACGTCGATGCGACGGCCGTCGCCACGACGGCGACGGCACGCGCGTTCTTCGGGTTGCCCTCACCGGCGTGAGGCGCCACGCCCGGGCGCCTCGTCCTCCGCGGGGATGCCGCGCCTAACGGCCCCGACGCGGCCGCAGGTAGTGGCGGACCACGTAGTTGCCGATCTTGTTGCCCTGCTTCAGGCCGTCCATGCACGCGGTGCGGAAGTGGATGCCCGCATAGACACGCGACATGGCCGCCTCGTGTTCGGCCTGCGACAGGGTGCTGAAATGGCGCTCGATGCCGGCGGCCGTGTAGGTGTACGGCAACGCATCCGTGCCCAACACGCGGCGCATCACCTCCGTGGCGCTGCCGGTCAGCGCCGACAGGCCGCTGGCGTAGTCCGGGTAGGGCGGATTGACCAGATACGACGACCACTGGGTGTTGCCCGCCGCATGGATCGCCGTGACCGGGCGCCAGAAGTTGTAGTGGTACTTGCTGCTGAAGACGCCGAATGATGCATCGGCCTGCGCCATGTTCATCAGCGCGAACAGGCGGGCATGCTGCCACAGGTCCAGCCCGCGACCGCTGACGACCCGTTGGGCAATGGCGTTGGCATTGGCGCCGCCGCCTGCCCAGTAGCGTGCGCTGCGGCTTTCCGCCGACTCCACGTTCTGCGGGGCGCCACGCACCGCCGCGCTCCCGACGGCCAGCACTTCCTGGTAATCGCGCCGATAGGTGCCACTGGACCGGACCAGCAGCGGCGAAGGTCCTGCACGGAACTGGGTCACGTGGTTGAGCGCGAACGGCTTCACCTTGCCCCAGTTGCCGAATTGGGGCGCGGCGAAGTTGGGCGGCGTGGGCTGATAGATACCGGGCAGGGCCGGTGCGGCATACGGCGCGTGTGGCGTGGCCGCCCCGTCGTTGGCGCGGAGTTCCAGGATCGCTTCGGCCGCAAGCATGCCCACGGCGATCCCCGTGCTGACGCAATCAGGATGGGCGGGCGGGCAGGACAGTCCGGCCAGGTAATTGTCGTAGGTGATTTCCAGTGCGGCCGCCTGCGCCGGCACCGTCACCGACAGCGTCATGTAGGCGGCGGTGGCAACGGCCGCCTGGGGTGATGCGCCGGGCGCGGACGGGTGCCGGCGTGCATAGGTGTCGTAGCGTGGATCGATGGAATTCAGCGCGTCATGGATCGCCAGATGAGTGATCGCGTTGATGCGCGTCTGCAGCGGCGGCGCGCCCGCGGTCACGGCGGTCTGCCAGGCAATGGTGTTCCAGTCGATGACGGCATCGGCCTGAGCCAGGCCAGGTATCGAAGCCGCCAGCAACATGCCGGCCAGCCGGGTTCGCAACCGGGTGGGTCGAGACAGGGCAGGTGTGGTCATCGTGGACGTCAGCAGTTTCATGATGGGCTCCATTGCATGGCGAAGGGTTGCCGCCCGCAGGGCGGCGGGACGTACCCCGTGCAGCCGGCGGGCCGGACGCGCGGGAATACTGGTGCCGATGCGCCTCAGCGCTCGCGCCGGTGGTCGGCCACGCGCTGTTCCGGCGACGGACGGACGGTGACCGGCTCGAAGGCGACCTGCCTGACCGTCGCGGGGCCACGCCGGCACGCGCGTCGTGCTTCGGCCATCAGCGCGGCGCGGCTTGCGTACACCTGGCCCAGGTTGTGCTGGTCGAGCAGGGCACCGACTTCATGCTGGGCAGGCAGCCGGGGCCGCGCGCAATCGATGACGATGCGGGCCGGCGTCGGTTCGAGGGGGGTCTGGCTCATGGCCGGCGTCATGCCGGCGGCCACCAGGCCTGCAGCGACCGCGATGCGGGCGAGCGTGTTCATGATGTTCTCCAGGGCGACGGCCGGGATCGGGCCTGTCGCCAGCGTCGTCGCGTTCGCCGGGCCGGTCTTGAGGACCGGCTGAGGGAACCGCACGGGCCCGGCGGAAAAGCTTGGGAAATCCTTAGGCCGACGCCTTCGCCGTGCTGCGTTGAAGGATTACCAGCCCGGGTTGTGACGCCGCCATGTCCTCGCCTGCCCCACCCTGCCACTTCGAAGACATCGTCATCGACTTCGCTGGCCGCCGCCTGTGGCGGGCAGGTGCGGAACAACCGCTCGAACCCAAGGCCTTCGCGGTGCTCGCGCTGCTCGCGGGCGAGCCGGGTCGCGTTTTCACCCGCGATGAGATCCTGGACGCCGTCTGGGGACACCGCCACGTGACGCCGGGCGTGCTCAACCGCATCGTCACGCTGTTGCGCCACGCACTGGCCGAGGACGCGCACCATCCCCGCCTGCTGCACACCGTGCATGGCGTCGGCTATCGCTTGGACCTGCCGACGACCGACACCGGACCGGCGCCGCCGCCTGCGGAAGAAGCGTCGCCCGCAACGGCGGACGGCGGCGCGAGCATCGCCGTGCTGCAGCCTCGGATCACCGCGGTGACGGTACCGCGCCGTCGAGCCCACGCCTGGCGCTGGCTGGCCGCGGGTCTTGCCGGCATCGTCGCCGCCGGCGCCTGGTGGTGGCCGCGCGAGTCGCCGCGCGATATGCCGAGCTCACCGCCGTCCTCGTCGGCCGCGACCGCGCCGCCGGCAACGCCCACCCTGGTGGTGATGCCGCTGAAACCCATCGGCAGCGGCGAGAGTGTGCAGGTGATCGCCGAGGGGCTGGGCGAGGAGCTGATCTGCAGCCTGGCGCAGGTAGAGGGCTTGCGCGTCATCGCGCGCGATTCCACGCGGCTGGCCACGGATGCCGCGGCCGATCCGGCTGCGCTGGTGCAACGGCTCGGCATCACCCATGCACTGGAAGGCAACCTGCAGCAGGCCGGCCAGTCCCTGCGTGTGCGGCTGCGCATGGTCGATGCGCAGGGCGGCGGCACCTTGTGGACGAAGGATTTCGATCGCGACGCCTCCGAGGTACTGCTGCTGCAGCGGGACATCGCCGAGACCGTCGCCGGCTCGCTGGCGTTGCGCCTGGGACTGACCGACCCGCCTTCGCGCAGCGGCGATGCCGAATTCCTGCGCCGCTACCACATCGCACGTGCATTGGTCAGCCTGAGGGACCTGCCGCCCGAGGCCTCGACCGAGCGCGCGGAGCGGGAATTCCGCGCGCTGCTCCGCGAACGCCCGGACGATGCCCGCGCCCATGCCGGACTGGCGCTGGCGCTGGAGGTGCGCGCGCAACGGCGGCCGACATTGGCCGCCACCCTGCGGGAGGAGGCCGTCCGCGAAGCGACGCTGGCGCAACGCCTGGACGCGACCCTCGCCGAGCCGTACTACGTGCTCGCCGCCAATGCCTGCATCGCCGACGACTGGGAGCGCTGCCTGTCCCTGCAGGAGCGGGCGTTGCTCGTGAACCCCAGCAACGCCGAGATGGCCTATGGCATGACGCTGTCGCTGGCGAGACTGGGCTACCTGCACCGCGCCGAAGCACGTGCGCGCGAACTGCAGGCGCGCGATCCCCTGGGTCGCAACGGCAGCTTCATGCTGGCGCGCGTGCTCGATACGCTGGGCCGGCACGACGAGGCCCACACGCTACTGGAACCCCTTCCCGCATACGCAGCCTACGCACGCTGGTACAACGCGGTATGGCGAAAGGACTACCGCGATGCGTTGCGGATCGCGAAGGTGGAGATCGCCGGGCCCGACCACCCCGATGCGCACGCGAAGCAACTGGCCCCCGGCTACATCGCCGCATCGGAGGCCCTGATCGATCCCTCGCGGTGGCCCCGTGCGATCGCCGAGTTCGAGGCGTACGAAGAGAAGACCGGGGTGGCCAACTTCTCGGGCGTGCTTGCGCCTGGCGCCCGCGCAAACGCCGCTCCCCTGATCGAGGACCTCAACCAGGTGCGCCGGCGCGGCTATTCCACCTGGGACCTGCTGCTGTGGACGGAGGACCTGGACTACCTGCGGCGCGATCCCGCGTTCCAGGCCTTCCTGCGCGACAACGGCATCCTGGCGTACTGGCGCAAGCACGGATTCCCGCCCCAATGCCGCGCCCGTGGCGATGTCGTGTCCTGCGATTGACCGCGGCTACTCGACCTTGCGGTCTTCCGACTTGGCCTGCGCCATCGCTTCGGGCTCCAGTTCTTCCGCGCTGCGGTTGAGCCGCACGAACACGCCCCACGCCACCAGCAGCAGCGCGGCCGAGCCGCCGATCGCGGCGACATAGGGCAGCTGCGCGGGGTCTTCGTGCATCAGCTCGAAGGTGGCGACGAGCGTCTCGATCGCCAGCGCGATGACGATGACCACCAGGAAGCGCGACAGATAGCGGCGCACCCGCGTGGGGCCGCTGACTTTCACGTCGCGCTGCACTTCTTCTTCGTACACGGTCTGCGCCAGTTCCAGCGCCACCAGCCCGATGGTGAGCATGCCGATGCTCTCCAGGATGTTGTCGAAGCGGTTGCGCAGTCCGGCATCGCCCCCCGCCATCAGCACGCCATGCCACAGCTCGCTGGCGGCCAGCACGATCAGCGCGATGGCGCAGCAGAAGAACAACGCGATGATGGCCAGGTGGCCGGCGAGGAAGAGCTTCTGCAGGTGTTTCATCGTGCGCGTCACGGTCCGGGACGGCGCAGCATGGCGGCGTGGCGCGTAAGCACCGCGTGAAACCGACCCGGCTGCCGGATCACGCCGCGCTTTGCGCCTCGTAGGCCTGCAAATGCAACCACGCGGCCTGCAGTCGCGGCGCGGCGATGCCGTACGCTTCGGCACGCTGCACCATGTCGCCGACGATGTGTGCGGCCTCCACGCGCTGGCCCGCTTCCAGGTCGCGCAGCATCGAGGCCTTCAGCGGTGAGCCGGACTGGGTCAGGGTCTCCAGCGCCGTGGCCTGCGCCGCGTCAGGCACCGGGTGTCCGGATGCGGCGGCGACCGCCACGCATTCGCCGTAGAGCGCGGTGAGGAACCGGCGGCCCCCTTCGCCAGCCACGATCACGCCGATGGGTGCGCGCATGGCGCAGGTGGCAGCCGCCAGTGCGGTAAGGAAGCTGTACTTGATCCATTGCGCCTGCGCGATCCGGTCGGTGTGCGCGTGGTCGATGCCGGCCTGCGCGCACAGGCGTGCGAGGTGCTGCAGGCGGAAGTTGGCGGGTTGGCCGTCGCGCTCACCGAAGGTCATCGATGCCGGCTTGCCCAGGTGCAGGATCTCACCCCCGGGGCCCAGCGTCGCACTGATGAAACACAGCCCGCCGGGGACATTCGCATACCCGAAACGCGCATCCAGCGCGTCGTAGTGGCGCAGGCCGTTGAGCAGCGGAAGCACGTCGGCGCCCGCGGCGACCGCCGGCGCGATGGCGTCCATCGCACTGTCCAGGTCGTAGGCCTTGGCGCTCAGCAGCACCAGGTCGAACGGCGTCTTCGCCACCCGCGCAGCCAGTTCCTCCGCTGTGACGGTGTCGACCCGCACGGTGGCGTCGCCCAGCGGGCTTTCGATGCGCAGCCCATGTTCGCGCAACAGCATCGCGCGCGCGGGCCGCACCAGGAAGGTCACCTCCGCCCCCGACTGCGCCAGGCGGCCACCGAAATAGCCGCCGGTGCCACCGGCGCCCAGCACGAGCACGCGCATCAGCTGCGCAGCCCCACGCCCTTCTTCAGCAGCCACAGGCCCAGCGCGGACAGCGCGACGACGAAACCGATCATCAGCGCGTACGCCACCCACAGCGGCACGTCGCTGGTGCCCAGCAGGCCGTAGCGGAACGCGTTGACCATGTAGAAGATCGGATTGGCGTGGGTCAGCGCCTCGGCCCAGGGCGGCAGCAGCTTGACCGAGTAGAACACGCCGCCCAGGTAGGTCAGCGGGGTCAGGATGAAGGTCGGCACGATGGCGATGTCGTCGAATTTCTTCGCATACGCCGCGTTGACGAAACCGGCCAGCGAGAAGATCGTCGCGCCCAGCAGCACGGTGCTGATGGTCACCAGCGGGTGCGGCACGCGCACTTTCGTGAAGAACATCGCGATCACCAGCACGATGGTGCCCACCATCAGGCCGCGCAGCACCGCGCCGGCCACGTAGCCGAGCAGGATCACCCAGTTCGGCATCGGACTGACCAGCAGCTCTTCCACGTGCCGTCCGAACTTGGCGCCGAAGAAACTGGAGCTGATGTTGCCGTAGCTGTTCTGGATGATGCTCATCATCACCAGGCCGGGCACGATGAACTCCATGTAGCTGTAGCCGCCCATGTCGCCGATGCGGCTGCCGATCAGGCCGCCGAAGATCAGGAAGTACAGCGTCATGGTGATGGCCGGCGGCACCAGGGTCTGGCCCCAGATGCGCAGGATGCGGTTCACTTCGCGGCGCACGATGGTGCCCAGCGCGACGAGGTTCTTCTGCAGCGGCGTGGTCATGGCCGTCTCCTGCGGATTCACGGCGCTCATGCGGCCTGCTCCCGCTTGGCGGCGGCTTCGTCGCCGGTCAGGCGCACGAACAGCTCCTCCAGCCGGTTGCTCTTGGTGCGCATCGAGCGCACGCGGATGCCGGCATCGCCCAGCGCGGCGAACACGCGGTTGAGGTCCATCGCACGCGGCATGTCCAGGTCCAGCGTGTGGCCGTCGCTGGCGACCATCGTGGTGCCCTCGATGACCGGCAGCTGCGCCGGCAGCTCGCCGTCGATATCGAACAGGAAGCCTTCCACGTCCAGCTTGGCCAGCAGCTGGCGCATCGGCCCCTGTTCGACGATGGTGCCGCGGTCGATGATGGCCAGGTTGCGGCAGAGGCTCTCGGCCTCTTCCAGGTAGTGCGTGGTCAGGATGATGGTGGTGCCCGCGGCGTTGATGTCCTTCAGCGTCTTCCACATGCCGCGGCGGATCTCGATGTCCACGCCGGCAGTGGGCTCGTCCAGGATCAGCAGGCGCGGGCGCGTCATCATGGCGCGGGCGATCATCAGCCGGCGCTTCATGCCGCCGGACAGCGTGCGGCTCATGACGTTGGCCTTGTCCCACAGCTGGGCGCGCTTGAGTTCCTCTTCGGCCCGCACCAGCGCCTCGGCGCGCGGAATGCCGTAGAACCCCGCGTAGTTCACGCAGATGTCCAGCGGCTTCTCGAACATGTTGAAGTTGATCTCCTGCGGCACCAGGCCCAGCAGGCGCATCGCGCCGTCGCGGTCCTGGTCCAGGTCGGTGCCGAACACCTGCACCTGCCCCGCGCTCTTGTTGACCAGCGAACTGACGATGCCGATCAGCGTGGACTTGCCGGCACCGTTCGGGCCCAGCAGGGCGAAGAAATCGCCGGGATCGACCTGCAGCGACACGCCCTTGAGGGCCTGCACGCCGGTGTCGTAGACCTTGCGCAGATCGGTGATGGCCAGCGCGGGAACCGCCGCCGGTACGGATGTTGCGGATGCCATGGGGTACCTTGTGGCGCCACGCAGGCGCCCGGGGGATGCGAGCGCTTATTATAGGCGTCCCGCCGGGCCGGCCCCGGCACACACAGTGTTCCAGCCCGCCTCCCTTGGCCATCGTCCATTTCCCCTTGAAGCTCGTCGGGCGCCGCATGCTGGCCCCCAGCGTCGGTCACTACACCTTCGTCCGCGACGACGGCCAGCCACTGGATTTCATCCCGGGGCAGTTCATCCAGGTGCACTTCCAGTACGCCGATGGCACCAGCACCAAGCGCAGCTATTCGCTGGCGACGATCCACGACCATGCGCTGGGACCGGGCGAGGCCGTGGAAATCGCGGTCAGCTACGTGCCGGGCGGTGCCGCGACCGCACTGTTCGAGGGGCTGCCGGAAGGCGGCCATGTCGACGCCAGCGGCCCGTACGGCCGCTTCTGCCTGATGCCCGGCGACCAGAACCGGCGCTACCTGCTGATCGGCACGGGCACCGGCGTCACGCCGTACCGGGCCATGCTGCCGCAGCTGGAAGCCCTGATGGCCGAACGCGGCATCGAGGTCGTGCTGCTGTTCGGTGCGCGCACGCCGGCCGAGCTGCTCTATGGCGACGAGTTCCGCGCATTCGCCGACCGCCACCCGGGCTTCCGTTTCGTGCCGTGTTTCTCCCGCGAACTGCCGGAAAACCCGCATGCCGACGTCCGCCACGGCTACGTGCAGCAGTTCCTGGAAGAGTTCGCGCCGGACGCCGCCCACGACATCGCCTATCTGTGCGGCAACCCGAACATGGTCGACGCCTGCTTCGACGCCCTGAAGGCCCACGGCCTGCCCGTGCCGCAGATCCGCCGCGAGAAATACGTCAGCAGCAAGTAGGCCGGCGTCCGCGCCGTCATTCGCCATTGCGTTGGTCACATCCGGCGCGCTGCCCCGTCATGGCATGCTGACACCAGCATTCACCCGGGACAGACACCATGGCACGACCCTTTCGTTCACCGGCCGCCGCGTTCGGCCTGCTGCTGCTGGCAGGCTGCAGTGGACCGGCACAGGAGGCCGGCCAGCAGGCCGTGCGCCACTACGGCGACATTGCGTTCAAGCCCTGCACGCTGGCATCGCCCTACCTGACCACCAACGTGGAGGCGCAATGCGCGACGTTGCCGGTGGCGGAAGATCCGGCCAGGCCGGAGGGGCGCAAGGTGGCGCTGAACATCGCGTGGCTGCCCGCGACCAACGAGGGTGCCGCCACCGATGACCCGGTGTTCTTCCTGGCAGGCGGTCCGGGCCAGTCGGCAGTGGACGTGTGGCCCGCCATCGATGCGGCCTTCCGTGAAGTACGCAAGTCGCGCCATCTGATCCTGGTGGACCAGCGCGGCACCGGTGCCTCCAACCCGCTCTCGTGCAAGGACGAGGCGGGCAAGAACGCCTACAGCGACGAACAGGACCCGGGTGAAGCCGCCGCGATCGAGTTCGCGCGCCGTTGCGCCGCCTCGCTGAAGGCCGATCCGCGCTTCTACACCACCACCGACGCGGTGCGCGACCTGGACAGCGTGCGCGCGGCGCTGGGGGCGCAGAAGATCAACGTGGTCGGCGCGTCGTATGGCACCCGTGTGGCGCAGCAGTACGCGATGCGCCATCCGCAGCACACGCGCAGTGTGGTCATCGATGGTGTGGTGCCGAATGAACTGGCCCTCGGCAGCGACCATGCACGCAACCTGGACACGGCACTGGCCTTGCAGTTCCAGCGCTGCCAGGCCACGCCGGCCTGCCGGGACAAGTTCGGCGGCGACCTGCGCGAGCAGTTGCGCAGCCTGATGGCGCGGCTGGCGGCGACACCGGCGCAGACCGAGTACCGCGATCCGTCCACCGGTGAACTGGCCAGCGGACAGGTCACCCCGGGCACGGTGGCCAGCATCACCCGCATGTATTCGTACTATCCGCAGGGCGCGGCCCTGCTGCCGCTGGTGTTGAGCGAAGCCCACCAGGGCCGCTACGGCTCGCTGATGTCGCTGGCGAAAGTGCTGGAGACGCAGATGGGCGACCAGTTCATGCATGGCATGCAGCTGTCGGTGATCTGCGCGGAGGATGCCGACCTGCTGCAGTCGCATCCGGACGACAGCGACACAGTGCTGGGCAACACGATGGGCGACTACCTGAAAGCACAGTGCTCGGTGTGGCCCACGGGCAAGCGGCCCGCGGACTTCCACACGCCCTGGGCATCGGACCTGCCGGCCCTGCTGCTGTCCGGTGAACTGGACCCCGTCACCCCGCCCCGCTATGGCGAACAGATCGTGCGCAACCTGCCCAACGGCCGTCATCTGGTGCTGAAGGGCCAGGGCCACGGCACCTTCAGCATCGGCTGCATGCCCAAGCTGCTGGCGCGTTTCCTGGAAACCGCGGATGCAAAGGCACTGGATGCCAAATGCCTGGACTCGCTGGATTACGTGCCGCCCTTCACCAGCTTCAACGGGTGGGAGCCCTGAGCCGCCGCCCACGCCGGCGTCAACGATTCCCACCCTTTCAGACGAGACAACACCGCATGATCATCGCCAACGATTTGCACAAGTCATTCAAGACCAAGACCGGGCAGGTCACCGCCGTGGACGGCGTCAGCTTCACCGCGCACGACGGACAGATCACCGGGTTGCTGGGTCCCAACGGCGCCGGCAAGACCACCACCATGCGCATGCTGTACACGCTGATGACGCCCGATCGCGGGCAGGTCACCGTCGACGGTGTCGACACCGCGCGCGACCCGGTCGCGGTACGGCGCGCGCTGGGCGTGCTGCCGGACGCGCGCGGCGTCTACAAGCGACTGACGGCGCGCGAGAACATCGCCTACTTCGGCGAGCTGCACGGGCTGTCGTCGAAGCGGATCGCCGAACGCACGCAGGCCTTGTCCGACGCGCTCGACATGGGCGACATCCTGGATCGCCAGACCGAAGGCTTCAGCCAGGGCCAGCGCACCAAGACCGCCATCGCGCGCGCGCTGGTGCACGACCCGCGCAACGTCATCCTCGACGAACCCACCAACGGCCTGGACGTGATGACCACGCGTGCGATGCGCGGCTTCCTCCGGCAGCTGCGCGACGAAGGGCGCTGCGTGATCTTCTCCAGCCACATCATGCAGGAGGTCGCCGCGCTGTGTGACCGCATCATCATCATCGCCAAGGGCACGGTGGTCGCCGCCGGCACCGCCGACGAGCTGCGCGCACAGGCGGGCGAGGACAACCTGGAAGACGCCTTCGTCAAGGTGATCGGTTCGGAGGAGGGCCTGCTGGCATGAGCATTCTTTCGACCGTCTCCACGGTGATGCGCAAGGAATTGCGCGACCTGTCGCGCGACCGCCGCACGCTGGCGCTGGCGCTGTTCCTGGGCCCGCTGCTGTATCCCGCACTGATGCTGGGCATGGGCTACCTGACCGAGAACCGCATCCGCACCCAGGTGGACAAGACGCTGGAAGTGCCGGTGATGGGCGCGGAACACGCGCCCAACCTGGTGAAGTTCCTGGCGACCAACGGCATCACCGCGACCAGGCCGCCAGCCAACCTGGATGCGGCGATCCGCTCGCAGGAGATCGACGTGGCCCTGCGCATCAGCCCCGATTACGCCAGCGACTGGCGCAACGGCCGCCCGGCGCTGGTGGAGATCATCCGCGACAGCACGCGCCGCGACGCCGACATTCCCACGCAGCGCCTGCAGGCTGCGCTGGGCGGCTACAGCCAGCAGGTCGGCGCGCTGCGGCTGTTCGCCCGTGGCGTGGATGCGTCGGTCGCGCGTCCGGTGAACATCGGCCTGCAGGATCTGGCCACCCCGGAGGCCAAGCAGGGCATGCTGCTGTCGGTGCTGTTGCCTTACCTGCTGATCCTGACGTCCTTCATCGGTGGCGCTTACCTGATCCTGGATGCCACGGCCGGCGAGCGCGAGCGGCAATCGCTGGAGCCGTTGCTCGCCACACCGGCGCCGCGCGGCGCTGTGGTCAGCGGCAAGATCGCCGCGGCCTGCGTAATCGGGCTGGGCACGCTGCTGCTGACGCTGCTGGCGTTCAAGTTCAGTGCGCAGTTCGCCGGCACGCTGGGGCGGCAGTTGAACGTGTCGTTCCTGGCGATCGGCAAGATGCTGCTGATCCTGGTGCCCATGCTGTTCGTGGGCACGTCGCTGCTGACCTATCTGGCCGCCTCGGCCAAGAGCATGAAGGAAGCGCAGAGCCACATGACGTGGTTGATGCTGCTGCCGATGATTCCCACGTTCGCGCTGATGGCCAACCCGCTCAAGAGCCAGCCGTGGCAGTTCGCCGTGCCGTTCCTGGCGCAGAACCAGATGCTGCTGAAGGTCATCCGCAACGAGTACATCGGGCCGCAGACCTGGGCCATCTACCTGGCCGCAGGCTTCGCCGTCGCCGCCCTGCTGTGGTTCGCGGCGGTGCGCCGCTACCACCAGGAGAAGCTGGCCGTCGCGGGATGAGCGGGTTCCCGTGAGTGCTGCACAGGAGAACGGCCACCCGGAGGTGGCCGTTCTTTTCTACGCATGCGTTGGCGGCTTCACCGACAATCGCTTCAGAACCGGTATTCGTAACCCAAAGTCAGCGTCTGCGCCCTCACGTCGGCGTTGAACAGGTCGCCCCGGTTGTAGTCGTAGTTCAGGCTCAGTCCGTTGTGGTGGTCGAAGTCGTAGCCCACACCCACACCCACGTAAGGCTTGGTGGAACGCTCGCGAAGACGATAGCCCCCGGCGTTGAGCTTGGTGTTGACGCTCTGCGCGCCTGCACGCCCGGCGATGAAGAAGCCGGTGTTGTCGGCGCCGAAGTTCTTCTTGCCGACCACGCCCAGGCCGGCGACATCCATGTCGTAGGAGGCGCCTTCGAACGAGCGGTCGCCGAGGATGGAGTAGAAACCTTCCAGCGCGAAGCCGGGGTGGAAGTAATGGCCCACGCGCAGGCCATAGGCGGTGTCGTTGTCATCGACGCTCTGGCCACCGGCATTGAGTTTCAGGTCGGTGTGGCCGATCTCGACGCGGCCGTACCACTGGCCGGCTTCCGTCGCCAGGGCAGGTGCCGACAGGGCGGCGAGGAAAAGTGTGCAGGGAACAAGCAGATGCTTCATGTAATCCTTCCTTGAATATGAGTTCATAGATCACCCGCAATGCGGGCGGCGCACAGTAAACAGCGCGGCGTCGCCTGTCTACCGCCACGCACGTCACATTGAGGCGCGACATCGCGCATGCGTCCGCGTGCATCCGATCGTTCTCCGCCATGAAAAAAGCCGGCGCATGGCCGGCTTTTTTCTTCCACCTGTCGTGATCGAACTGTCAGCCGGGGCTGAAGCCGATCGTGCGACGCGTGGTGACCGGCGAATCCAGCGGTTCGAACTTCCAGCGGCGCACGGCATTGAGTGCTTCGCGATCGAACACGCGGGCGGGCGTGGCGCGCACGACGCGTGCATTGGTGACCGAACCGTCGGTGCCCACGGTGATTTCCACCAGCACTTCACCGCTGGTGCCCGAGCGCAACGCTTCCGGCGGGTAGCGCGGGGCGGGCGTGCTGACCGCACGCAGCGACTGCGCCGCGGTCGCGGAGGCGGCGGCTGGTGCCGCGGAACGGGTGGCGGCGGCGGCGCGTTCGGCGGCTTCACGCTGCGCGGCGGCGGTACGTTCGGCGGCGGCACGGCGTTCGGCTTCCTGGCGGGCCGCTTCCTGCTGCTGCGCGAGCTGCTGCGCGGCGGCGGCTTCGGTCGCCTTCTGCTGCTCGGCGACCTGGGCCAGGCGCTGCTGTTCCTTCAGGCGCGCCTCTTCCTGTTCCTTGGTCTTGGCCTCGGTGTCCACGGCGCGTTGCGCGACGGCTTCCTGCGAGGTCGCGATGCTCTGCTTCAGACGCGGCAGGGCCGGCGCCTTCGGGTCGGCCTTCTCGATGATCGCGGACAGGCGCTGGGCTTCGGTGAACTCTTCGCGGGCGATGCTCTGCTCGGCGGCGATCAGCGTGTAGGGCAGCAGGTCGGTCAGCGCGCTGGTCACGCCCGGATCGTTGGGCAGCTTGTCGCGCAGCGCCAGGTAGTACTCCATGGCGTTGTCGCCGCCGGGTGCATAGATGCGGTTCTCGCGCAGCGCCTTTGTGGCGGCTTCGCGAAGCGTGTCGGCGTCCATCGCCTGCACCTGCGCCGAGACCGCGGGTGGCGGTGGCGTGGCGACGGCGGGCGTGGCGGCCGTGCCTGCGGCGGGCGCAGCAGCCTCTTCCTTCTTCGAACAGGCCGCCACGGCGACCAGCAGCAACAGCGGCGCAACGAGACGCGTGCGCCGGGACATACGGACTAAGGACATTGTTTCAACTCCCCCAAAAGCTTTTCGAATGATGACGGCATTCCCCAATGCGCGTAGAACGCGTCATCCGGGCGCTTTTGTCAACCATGGCATGCGCCTGCGATGTCGGCTCGCCCTGCGAGCGGCCACCGCAACCGCGTCCCCGGCTGGCGCCAGCCTGACCTTCGTGATGCCGGCCCGACGCGGACATGCGCCGTAGGCCGACCGGGTACCCCTACCCGGCGTCCAGAGTACGCTGGCTGCGAACCGCAATCTTTTGATGTTGGTCACAATTTTGCTTCGGTGCGCCTCCGCACGCGACGATCGGCGATGCCTTGGATGGCGGCTACTTGCCGATGCAGAAGGTCGAGAAGATATGGCCCAGCATGTCGTCGGCCGACAGGCGGCCGGTGATCTCGCCGAGCGCGTCATGGGACAGGCGGAGCTCCTCGGCGGCCAGCTCCAGCTGCTCGTACTGCAGCTGCGCCGCGGCCAGCCCGGCATGCCCGACCGCGCGCTGCAGGGCTTCCACATGGCGCGCGCGCGCCGAGAACTCGCCCTCGCTGCCTTCGCCCGTGGGGTCGCCGGCGAGCGCCCGCAGGCGGCTGTGCAGTCTTTCAAGACCCAGCGCGTGCGCCGCGGAGACATGGATCACCTGGCCGGTATCGTCCGGCGCGGCAGCCAGCAGGTCGACCTTGTTGTGGATCCAGAGCACGGTGGGAACACCCGCGATGTCCTCCGCCACGGCGGCGCGACCGGCCTGCGGGTCGCGCGCATCCACCACCACCAGGGCGATGTCGGCACGCGCCAGTTCCGCGCGGGCACGGCGCATGCCTTCGCGCTCGATCGGATCGCCGCCGTCGCGCAGCCCGGCGGTGTCGACCAGATGCAGTTCCAGCCCGTCCAGACGGATGGTTTCGCGCAGCGTGTCGCGGGTGGTGCCGGCCACGTCGGTGACGATGGCGCGTTCGCTGCCTGCCAGTGCATTCAACAACGAACTCTTGCCGGCATTCGGCGGCCCGACGATGACCGCATGCAGTCCATCGCGCAGCTTGCGCCCGCGCTCGGCTTCCTGAAGCAGCTGCGCGAGACTGTCCTGCACGGCGGCAAGCCGGTCGCGCACTTCTCGTCCGCCCAGTGTGTCCAGCGATTCATCCGCGAAATCGATGGCGGCTTCGACGTGCACGCGCAGCGCGATGAGCTGTGCACCGATCGCGTCCACCCGGCGGGAAAACACGCCATCCAGCGATCGCCGCGCCGCCCGCGCGGCACGCGCATCCGCGGCCGCGATCAGGTCTGCGATGGCTTCGGCCTGCGCCAGGTCGAGCTTGCCGTTGAGGAAGGCGCGCTCCGAGAATTCGCCGGGCCGGGCGTGCCGCGCGCCCAGCGCGCAGGCGCGCGCGACCAGCTGCTGCAGCACGACGGGACTGCCATGCGCCTGCAGTTCCACCACGTCTTCGCCGGTGAAGCTGCGCGGCGCGGGGAATGCCAGCGCGATGCCATCATCGATGATGCGGTCGTCCGCATCATGGAACCGCACGTGATGGGCATGCCGCGGCGTCAGCGCGCGCGCGCAGAGGGTGCGTGCGATGCGCAGCGCCGCCGGGCCGGACAGCCGCACGATGCCCACGCCACCGGCTCCGGGCGCGCTGGCGATCGCGGCGATGGTGTCCTGTGCGACGGTCATGGCGTGCGGTGGAAGGAAGGGACGCTAGCGTACCGGAAACACGAAGCCCGCCTGGCGGCGGGCTTCGTGGCGTTGCGCAGCGCGGGATTACTTCGCCACGCTGGTCTTCGGCGTGGCCGGCTCACCGTGGCGCTTGGTCATCCACCACTGCTGCAGCAGGCCCAGCGCGCCGTTGGTGACCCAGTACAGCACCAGGCCCGACGGGAAGAACGCCATCATCACGCCGAACACCAGCGGCATGAACTGCATCATCTTCTGCTGCATCGGATCCATGCCCGGCGCCGGCGTCATCTTCTGCGTCAGCCACATCACCAGCATGTTGAGGATCGGCAGGATGAAGTACGGGTCGCGCGCGGTCAGGTCCTGGATCCAGGCGAACCACGGCGCCTGCCGCAGTTCGACGGTTTCCACCAGCACCCAGTACAGCGCCAGGAACACCGGCATCTGCACGAGGATCGGCAGGCAGCCGCCCATCGGGTTGATCTTCTCTTTCTTGTAGAGCTCCATCATGGCGACCTGGAACTTCTGTTTGTCGTCGCCGTAACGCTCCTTCAGCTGCTGGATGCGCGGCTGGAACTTGCGCATCTTGGCGAAGCTCTTGTACTGCGCCGCCGACAGCGGATACAGCACCAGCTTGACCAGGATCACCAGGCCGATGATCGACCAGCCCCAGTTGCCGATGAAGCCATGCAGGATGTTCAACACCCAGAACAGCCCCTGGCCCAGCAGCGCCAGGATCATGAACTGGCTGTAGTCCACCGCGCGGTCCAGGCCCGGCACGTCGGCGGCCTTGATCTTGTCGACCAGCTTCGGGCCCACCCAGAGGCGTGCACTGGTGCTGGCCTGCTGGCCCGGCGCCACGGTGATGCCGGCGTTCATTTCGCGCACCAGCGCGCGCGTGCTGCCACCCAGGTTCACCTGGTCCAGCGAAATGGTGGTGGTGTCGGTCGCCTGCGGGATCCACGCGCTGAAGAAATGATGCTGCAGCATGGCGATCCAGCCGCCGGTGACCTGCTTGTCGACGCGACCGTCTTCCAGGTAGTCCTCGTCGAACTTGCGGCGCTGGTAGCTGCCGTCCCACCACGTGGCGCCGCTGAAGCTGAAGGACTCCGGATTGGTCATGCCACTCTTGATCAGTGGCGGATTCCGCTGCAGCTGGCGATAGACATACCCTTGCCACGGTGCGGAACCGGCGTTCACCACGTCGTCGCGCACCGTCAGGGCGTAGTCGCCACGCTTGAGTGTGTAGGTGCGACGGATGGTGACGCCGTTGGGACCGTTCCACACGAAGGGCACGCTGACGTCGTTGCGGCCGTCGGCCAGCACGATGTCCGTCGCGCCCTGCTCCGGCACGAAGCCGGCTTCATGCGTCGGCGCCGCACCACCTGGACTGATCCAGCCACTCTCCGCCACGTAGTAATGCGCCGGATCCTGGGTGAACAGGGTGACCGGGGCGCTGTTCGCGGTGCGGTCCTGCGGGAACTTCAGCAGGTCGGCCTGCACCACGCTGCCGCCGCTCAGGGTCAGCCGCAGCACATCGGTGGTGACCACGACCTTCGGCGCAGCGGCGGCCGTGGGCGTTGCCGTGGCGGTCGGCGCGCTTGCCGGCAGCGACGGCGTGCTGCCCGTGGCCGGGGCGGCGCTGGGGACCGTGCTGGGCACGCTGCTGCCCGCGCCCGCCGCCGGGGCGGTGGCAGCGACGGCCGGCGCGGCGGGCGCAGCCTTCTCCTTGCCCCACTCCATCCACAGCAGGGTGGCCACCATCAGCCAGGCGAAGATCAGGAATACACGGGTCTGGTTCATCAGGCAGGCGGTCTCAACCGGCGTCGGATACCGGTTTGGTCGAAGAAGAAGGAGTGGGTGGCGGCGCGGGGGAATTCAAGCCCGGCGGCATTGTGCCGCCCGCCGTCGGTGGCGGCAATGCGCCGGCACGCACCAGCACGCGCTCGAACGTGGCGCGCAGCTGCGACGCGCTGGCCTTGGCGGCCGGCGCACGCGCGACGATCACGTAGTCCCCGCCGGGCAGGCGCGCACGCAGCTGGCGGAAGTGCTCGCGCAGCTGGCGCTTGATCCGGTTGCGCATGACGGCACGCGTATCGACCTTGCGCGACACCGCCAGGCCCAGACGCGCGGGCGCCTCGCCGGCCAGCCAGTGCAGGCTCATCAGCGGGTCGGACGTGCGGCGGGCCAGTTCGAACACGCGCGCATAGTCGGCACGTGCCCGTACCCGCGCGTGCCGCGGGAAACCGGTGCTCATTTCAGCAAGAAGCCCGCACGTGGACGCGCGGGCTCCTGGTGATGCAGTGAACGCATTGAAGCTTTGGCCGCCAGATGCGGCAAAGCCATCAGGCGGTCAGACGCTTGCGGCCCTTGGCGCGGCGACGCGACAGGATCTTGCGGCCGTCGGCGGTCTTCATGCGGGCACGGAAACCGTGGTCGCGCTTGCGCTTCAGATTGCTGGGTTGGTAAGTGCGCTTGGTGGCCATGGGGCCCTCGGGCGTGTTGGCGGGTGGAAAGAACCGGAAATTCTATAGGAACCCGCAGGTTAGGGTCAACTGGCCTGTGATGGTAGCGACAAATGGCCGGGCTTCCCCGGCGCCGCCAGGCCCGCATCCCCATTCATCCACATCTTATGCACAGGATCGTTGGCGGGTCCCGGCAGCGGTGGTAGGCTGGCCGACCCCATAACACCCGGCCCGCGATGTCATCGACACCGCGCGGCGGCCTGTTCCACCCCTATACGCGAGTCGCTTCACCTGATGGATGCCTGGCCCCGTTGCCTTGAACGCCTTGAAGCCGAATTGCCGGCCGAGGATGTACACACCTGGTTGAAGCCGTTGCAGGCCGAACAGCGCAGCAACGCCATGGTGTTGTACGCACCCAATGCGTTCATCGTCGAACAGGTGCGCGAACGCTACCTGGGCCGCATCCGTGAACTGCTGGACTACTTCGCCGGCCACGATGACGTGTCGCTGGAGATCGGTTCGCGCAGCAAGCCCGCCGAAGCACCCGTGCCCGCCGCCGCCGGTACGGTCGGTACCTCCGCCTACGTGGAGCCGTTCGCCGGCAACCTGGACACGCACTACACGTTCGACAACTTCGTCGAAGGGCGCAGCAACCAGCTCGGCCGCGCGGCCGCGTGGCAGGCCGCGCAGAAGCCGGGCGACCGCTCGCACAATCCGCTGCTGCTGTACGGCGGCACCGGCCTGGGCAAGACGCACCTGATGTTCGCCGCCGGCAACGAAATGCGCCGGCAGAATCCGAATGCGCGTGTGCTGTACCTGCGCAGCGAACAGTTCTTCAGCGCCATGACCAAGGCGCTGATCGAAAAGTCGATGGACCAGTTCAAGCGCCGCTTCCAGCAGGTCGACGCGCTGCTGATCGACGACATCCAGTTCTTCGCCGGCAAGGACCGCACGCAGGAAGAGTTCTTCCACACCTTCAACGCGCTGTTCGACGGCCGCCAGCAGATCATCCTGACCTGTGACCGTTACCCGCGCGAAGTGGAAGGGCTGGAACCGCGGCTGAAGTCGCGCCTGGCCTGGGGCCTGAGCGTGGCGATCGATCCGCCCGACTTCGAGACCCGCGCGGCGATCGTGCTGGCCAAGGCGCATGAGCGCGGCGCGCAGATCCCCGACGACGTGGCGTTCCTGCTGGCCAAGAAGATGCGCAGCAACGTGCGCGACCTGGAAGGTGCGCTCAACACGCTGGCCGCGCGCGCCAACTTCACCGGCCGCGCCATCACCACCGAGTTCGCCCAGGAAACCCTGCGCGACCTGCTGCGCGCGCAGCAGCAGGCCATCAGCATCCCCAATATCCAGAAGACCGTGGCAGACTACTACGGTCTGCAAGTCAAGGACCTGTTGTCGAAGCGGCGCACGCGTTCACTGGCGCGTCCGCGGCAGGTGGCGATGGCCCTGGCCAAGGAACTGACCGAACACAGCCTGCCGGAAATCGGCGATGCGTTCGCCGGTCGCGACCACACGACCGTGCTGCACGCCTGCCGACAGATCCGCACCCTGATGGAAGCGGATGGCAAGCTGCGCGAGGACTGGGACAAGCTGATCCGGAAGCTCAGCGAGTAAACGCGGGATCGCCCAGCGGCGCACCCACGGTGAGTCGGGGGTATCCGGGCCAGCGCTTCACATGGTCCGGCACGTGCGGGGTTCCGGCTGCGCGAATCCCGTGGGTGCCTGCTTCGCCGTTTTCCTGATCGAGGTCGTTGCTCCAGGCCGCCGCCGCACCCTGTGGCGACACTGTAGGCAGGGCCGCGAACCGGGGCAACGCATAACATCGTGTACAACCGGGCCCACCTTCTGTGGATAAGATGTGCGTGGAATCCGGCCGCAAAGTTGTCCACAGGTTTGCGCATAGGCACACCCGACCCTGTCCACCGGGTTGGAGGAAGAAAAAAACAAACAAATTCATGTGGTTATGCAGGTTTTCCCGGATTTCGGGCGCTACCATCACCACCAGCTTTTAAGCTTTTAGTCTTTAAAAATCCAAAGCGAAGGGGCCCCAACACTCATGCGTTTCAGTCTGCAGCGCGAAGCTTTCCTCAAGCCGTTGGCCCAGGTGGTCAATGTGGTCGAACGCCGGCAAACGCTGCCGGTACTGGCGAATTTCCTGGTGCAGGTGCAGAACGGGCAGCTCTCGCTGACCGGTACCGATCTGGAAGTGGAAATGATCGCGCGCAGCGCGATCGAGGATGCCCAGGATGGCGAGACGACCATCCCGGCCCGCAAGCTGTTCGACATCATTCGCGCGCTGCCGGACGGCAGCAAGGTGACCGTCAGCCAGAGCGGCGACAAGGTGACCGTGCAGGCGGGTCGCAGCCGCTTCACGCTGGCCACCCTGCCGGCCAACGATTTCCCGTCGGTGGACGAAGTGGAAGCGACCGAGCGGATCGAAGTGCCGGAAGCGACGCTGAAGGAACTGATCGAGCGCACCTCGTTCGCCATGGCCCAGCAGGACGTGCGCTACTACCTCAACGGCCTGCTGTTCGACCTGGCTGACCGCACGCTGCGCTGTGTGGCCACGGACGGCCACCGGCTGGCCCTGTGCGAAGCGCAACTGGAGGGCGCCGCCGCGTCCAAGCGCCAGATCATCGTGCCGCGCAAGGGCGTGACCGAACTGCAGCGCCTGCTGGAAGGCGGCGACCGTTCCCTGGAGCTGGAAGTCGGCCGCAGCCACATCCGCGTGAAGCGCGACGATGTCACCTTCACCTCCAAGCTGATCGACGGGCGCTTCCCGGACTACGCGGCCGTGATTCCGATCGGCGCGGACCGCGAAGTGAAGCTGGACCGTGAAGTGCTGCGCGCCGCGCTGCAACGCGCCGCCATCCTGTCCAACGAGAAGTACCGCGGCGTGCGGGTGGAAGTCTCCCCGGGCCAGCTGAAGATCAGTGCACACAATCCCGAACAGGAAGAGGCTCAGGAAGAGATCGAAGCCGACACCAAGGTCGATGGTCTGGCGATCGGCTTCAACGTGAACTACCTGCTCGACGCGCTCTCTGCCCTGCGTGACGAACACATCGTCATCCAGCTGCGCGACGCCAACTCGTCGGCGCTCGTGCGCGAGGCCAGCAGCGAGAAGTCCCGCCATGTCGTGATGCCGCTGCGCCTCTGACGGTTTGTTTCACGTGGAACACACGACATCGCCCGGTTTTTGCCGGGCGATGTCGTTTCTGGGGGATGTCTTGCCGCGCCGGGTCGACAACAGGGGCACGCTACAATTCCTCATGCCCCCACCTCCCTGCCCGTCCACGCCCCTGACCGTACCTGACGATGGCGGCTGGCCCGCTATCCGTGGGGAAGACACGTGCAGGTGACCCGGCTGGAGGCCAGCGGCCTCAGGCGCTTCGAGCAGGTGTCGCTCGCTCCGGAAGCCGGACTCAACCTGATTACCGGCGACAACGGGGCAGGCAAGACCAGCCTGCTCGAAGCCCTGCACCTGATGGCGTACGGACGCAGTTTTCGTGGGCGCGTGCGGGACGGGCTGGTGCGCACCCAGGCCGAGGCCGTGGAGGTCTTCGTGGAGTGGCGAGAAACCGGACAGTCGCGCATCCGTCGCGCGGGCCTCCGGCATACCGGACAGACCTGGACGGGGCGGTTGGACGGTGAGACCGTCTCCCAACTGGGGGATCTCTGCGCCGCGCTTGCCGTCGTCAGCTTCGAGCCGGGCAGTCATGCGCTGGTCACCGGCGGCGGTGAGCCGCGTCGCCGTTTCATGGACTGGGGCTTGTTCCACGTGGAACAAGGCCAGCAGGGAGGCTTCCTGCCGCTGTGGCGGCGGTACGCCCGCGCGCTCAAGCAGCGCAACGCGCTGCTGAAAGCGGGCATCGGTGGCGGTCAGCTCGACGCCTGGGATCACGAGCTCGCCGAGGCCGGTGAGCCGCTCACCGACCACCGCCAGCGTTACCTGGACGCCCTGCAGCAGGACCTGGCGGCGGTCGTGTCGGAACTGGCGCCGTCCCTCGGGGGGGCTTCATTGGCGTTCCAGCCCGGGTGGCGCCGGCACGAACTCGCGCTGGCTGACGCCCTGCTGCTGGCCCGTGATCGGGATCGCAGCGCCGGCTACACCTCCGTCGGGCCCCATCGGGCAGACTGGCGCATCGACTACTCCGCCCTGCCGCATCGCGAGACCTTGTCGCGCGGCCAGGCCAAGCTGACGGCCCTCGCCTGCCTGCTGGCCCAGGCCCAGGATTTCGCCCGCCGACGCGGCGAATGGCCCGTGATCGCCCTGGATGATCTGGCCTCGGAGCTGGATCGCCATCACCAGCGCCGGATCCTCGCGCGTCTGGTGGCAAGCGGGGCCCAGGTGTTCATCACGGGCACGGAGGTCCCTGCCGGACTGGAATCTGGCGGGGTCCAGCCCGTCCTGTTCCACGTGGAACAAGGCATGGTCCACCGCGTCTGAGGAATGTGCCGGCGGGGGTCAAGTGCGCACCGGTGCTATAATTCCGCATTGATCCCTTGGCCCGCGCATGGCGCCTACCGACCCGGTGGCGCGGCGCCGGCCTTGCAGCCGACACGAAGCGAATGACCGACGAAACGACCTCTTCTGCACCGAACGGCAACACGTACGACGCCAACAGCATCACCGCACTGGAAGGTCTGGAAGCGGTCCGCAAGCGCCCCGGCATGTACATCGGCGACGTGCATGACGGCACGGGCCTGCACCACATGGTGTTCGAGGTCGTCGACAACTCCATCGACGAGGCGCTGGCGGGTCATGCGGACCACGTGGCGGTGACGATCCATGAGGATGGCTCGGTCTCGGTGTCCGACAACGGGCGCGGCATTCCGGTCGGCAAGCACGGGCAGATGAGCGCCAAGCTGGGGCGCGAGGTCTCGGCTGCCGAAGTCGTGATGACCGTGCTCCATGCCGGTGGCAAGTTCGACGACAACAGCTACAAGGTTTCCGGCGGCCTGCACGGCGTGGGCGTCAGCGTGGTCAACGCGCTTTCCGAGAAGCTGCAACTGGACATCTTCCAGGGCGGTTTCCATTACCGCCAGGAATACAGCAACGGCGCCGCCCTGGTTCCGCTGACCCAGGTCGAAAGCACCACCAAACGCGGTACCACGCTGCGCTTCTGGCCGTCGGTGACCGCCTTCCACGGCAACGTCGAGTTCCACTACGACATCCTCGCCCGTCGCCTGCGTGAACTCTCGTTCCTCAACTCCGGCGTCAAGATCGTGCTCATCGACGAGCGCGGCGAAGGCCGTCGCGACGATTTTCACTACGAGGGCGGCATCCGCAGTTTCGTGGAGCATCTGGCGCACCTGAAGACGCCGCTGCACCCGAACGTGATCGCGGTCAGCGGTGAGCAGAACGGCATCACCGTGGAAGTCGCCCTGCAGTGGACCGACGCCTACCAGGAAACGATGTTCTGCTTCACCAACAACATCCCGCAGAAGGATGGCGGCACCCACCTGATCGGCTTCCGCGCAGCGCTGACGCGCACGCTGACCAACTACATCGAACAGAACGGCATCGCCAAACAGGCCAAGGTCAATCTGTCCGGCGACGACATGCGTGAAGGCATGATCGCCGTGCTGTCGGTGAAGGTGCCGGACCCGAGTTTCTCCTCACAGACCAAGGAGAAGCTGGTCAGTTCGGACGTCCGCCCGGTCGTTGAGAGCACGTTCGGTGCACGTTTGGAGGAGTTCCTGCAGGAACACCCCCATGAAGCCCGCGCCATCGCCGGCAAGATCGTCGACGCCGCCCGCGCCCGCGAGGCCGCCCGCAAGGCGCGCGACCTGACCCGCCGCAAGGGTGCGCTGGATATCGCCGGCCTGCCCGGCAAGCTGGCCGACTGCCAGGAGAAGGATCCGGCGTTGTCGGAACTGTTCATCGTCGAGGGCGACTCGGCCGGCGGTTCCGCCAAGCAGGGCCGCAACCGCAAGAACCAGGCCGTGCTGCCGCTGCGGGGCAAGATCCTCAACGTGGAACGCGCGCGCTTCGACCGCATGCTCGCCAGCGCCGAGGTCGGCACGCTGATCACCGCGCTCGGCACCGGCATCGGCAAGGACGAGTACAACCCGGACAAGCTCCGCTACCACCGCATCATCATCATGACCGACGCGGACGTCGACGGTTCGCACATCCGCACGCTGCTGCTGACGTTCTTCTACCGGCAGATGCCGGAGCTGATCGAGCGCGGCCACGTCTACATCGGCCTGCCGCCGCTCTACAAGCTGAAACAGGGCAAGCAGGAGCTGTACATGAAGGATGACGCAGCGCTCAACGTCTACCTGGCCAACAACGCGGTGGAAGGGGCGTCGCTGATTCCCGCCGCTGGCGAGCCGCCGATTTCCGGCGAGGCCCTGGAGAAGTTGCTGCTGGTGTTCACCCATGCGCGCGACACGATCGCCCGCAATGCGCACCGCTACGATCCGATCCTGCTGGAATCGCTGATCGACTTCACGCCGCTGGATGCCGCGCACCTGCAGCAGAACATCGACGAGCGCCACGAACTGGATGCACTGGAAGCCAAGCTCAACCGCGGCAGCCTCGGCAGTGCGCGGTATGCGCTGACCCTGCAGGCCGCCACCGAGCAGCGCCCGGCCGCGCTGCTGTCCACGCGCAAGCACATGGGCGAGGAACTCGTGCAGGTGCTGTCGCTGTCGGCCTTCGAGACCGGCGAACTGCGTCCGCTGCGCGAGGCCGCGGCACTGCTGCATGGCCTGATCCGCGAGGGCGCGCAGGTCGTCCGCGGCAACAAGGCGCAGGCCGTGGCCAGCTTCGCCGAAGCGCAGGCGTGGTTGCTCGAGGAAGCCAAGAAGGGCCGCAGCATCCAGCGCTTCAAGGGCCTGGGTGAAATGAATCCCGAACAGCTGTGGGACACCACGGTGAATCCGGAGACGCGCCGCCTGTTGCAGGTGCGCATCGAGGATGCTGTCGCCGCCGACCAGATCTTCAGCACGCTGATGGGAGACGTGGTCGAGCCGCGCCGCGAGTTCATCGAAGACAACGCGCTGAAGGTTTCCAACCTCGACGTGTGACGCGGCGCGAATGAGCGAGGTGCGCCCTCTGTCCGACGCCACCGACGCGACGCCGGCTGACCTGCCCTTGCGCCGCGTGTTGCCGGCCTTCGCCCTCGACGTGGGGGTCGCCATCGCCCTGTCGTTCTCGACGCTGATGCTGGGCCTGTTCGGCTGGGCGGCATGGCGTGGAGTGCAGATCGCGCAGCGGAGCGGCGGCGCGATGGATGCGCAGGCGGTGCAGGCGCAGTTGGGGACGCCGCCTGTCCTGTTCCTGATCGTGATGACACTGGTCAGCACCGGTGGCACGGCACTGGTGCTGTATCTCTGGCGGCGCCGTGCGACACCGCACGAACGGCAGGCGTCCTTGCACCGCCTGCGTCATCGGCGCACGTGGGTGTGGGCGCTGGCGGCGGGCCTGGCGACATTCCTTTTCAGTTCGTTGATGAGCGCCGGAGGGCGCGCGCTCGGCCTGGATCTCCAACCCAGCAACCTGGACCTGATCAGGGAGGGTTTTGCGCGGTATCCCGTATTCCTGGGCTTGTTCGCGGTCGTGCTGGCGCCGTTGTACGAGGAACTCCTGTTCCGGCGCGTCCTGTTCGGACGGCTGTGGCAGGCCGGCTGGCCGGTGCTCGGCGTGGTGCTGAGCAGCCTGGTGTTCGCGCTGGTCCACGAACTGCCCGGCCTCAATGGCAAACCCCTGGCCAGCACGGTGTTCCTGCTACTGGTCTATGCCGGCATGGGCGGTGTGTTTGCCTGGGTCTATCACCGCACACAGACCCTGTGGGCACCGATCGTGGCCCACATCCTGAACAATGCGATAGCGCTGGCTGTCTTGCAGGTTTACGGCAGCGCGCCGGTTTAATGTGATTGACGAAAGTTTAAGATCGTCTTGCCCACACTGGCTGCGTACTCAAGACGCCTAAGGGGGCAGGCATGAAACCGATGATTCTCGCGGCATCCATTGCGCTGGGCCTGACCGCCTGTGCCACCACCACCTCACCCACCGGGCGCAAGCAGATGGTGGGCGGCGTTTCGCAGGCGCAGCTCAACCAGCTGGGCGCGCAAGCGTTTGCGGAAACCAAGGCCAAGGAAACGCTCAACCGCGATGCGCGGCAGAACGGCTACGTAACCTGCGTGGTCAACGCGCTGGTCCGCCAGTTGCCGCCGGAACAGCGCAGCGTCGCGTGGGAAACCGCGGTATTCACCGACAAGGAACCCAACGCTTTCGCGTTGCCGGGCGGCAAGGTCGGCGTGAACACCGGCATTTTCACCGTGGCCAAGAACCAGGACCAGCTGGCGGCCGTGCTGGGCCATGAGATCGGCCATGTGATCGCCCGCCACCACGAGGAACGGATCACCCGGCAGATCGGCACCCAGCAGCTGCTGGGGCTGGGCTCGGCGCTTGCCGGTGCTGCGTACGGACAGGGCGCCGGCGACATCGTGGGTCAGCTTGGCGGCATGACCGCGCAGGCCGCCTTCCTGCTGCCAGGCTCACGCACACAGGAAAGCGAAGCCGATGTGGTGGGTCAGCGCCTGATGGCGCAGGCGGGCTTCGACCCGCGGCAGGCGGTCAACCTGTGGCAGAACATGATGGCGGCCAGTGGCGGTCGCTCGCCCCAATGGTTGTCGACCCACCCCGACCCGGCCAACCGCATCCGCGAGCTGGAACGTGACGCCCCCTCCCTCGTCCCCACCTACGAGGCGGCCCGGAAGGCCGGAAGTACCCCGAAATGCGGCTGACACACGCCCCGGTATTGCTGCTTCGCAACACCTGAAACTGTATCCGCCGACCGCTGGTTTCTGTTAGTTTTGCCGGCCCCGCACGCAGGCGGGGTGGACCGTCATCCCCCCGGATGGCCTGATGAGGTTAGACATGAAGCTTTCCATGCAGAAAAAGACCGTACTCAGCCTGATGCTGCTGGCCGCCTTCGGCGGTGGCATCGTCGCCGACGCCGTGGCGTTCGACGCCCGTTCGCCGGACCGCAGCTCGCGCAACAAGAGCCAGAAGGCGGAAGTGCGCTACCCCGATGCCACCCGTGAGGAGCCCAAGACTAAGGCTTCCACCAAGATGCAGGGCAAGCTGAGCAAGCTGTTCAAGGCGTACGAGAAGGAAAACAACGACGCCGAAACGCTGGCCCTGGCCCAGGATCTGCTGGCCGACCCGGGCGCCAACGAATACGACAAGGGCATGGCGGCCCAGCTGGGCGCGCAGGCCGCGTACAACCTGGACGACACCGCGACCGCCAAGAAGCTGCTGCAGCAGGTCGTCGAGCTCAACAGCCTGGACAACAACGCGCACTACCAGGCCATGCTGATGCTGGCCCAGCTGCAGCTGCAGGACGACGAGTTCGTGCCGGGCATGGCCATGCTGGACCGCTACCTGGCCGAGACCAAGTCGACCAAGCCGGAAGACCTGATCCAGAAGGGCCAGGCCCTGTACCAGATGGAAAAGTACGCCGAGGCCATCCCGGTGCTGCAGCAGGCCATCGCCGCGACGCCGGAGCCGAAGGACAGCTGGTACAGCCTGCTGCTGGCGTCCTACGCCGGCGCCGACCAGCCGGGTGAAGCGGTGAAGATCGCCGAGCAGCTGGCCGCCAAGAATCCGGCCGACAAGAAGGCCCAGCTCAACCTGGTGGCCACGTACCAGCAGGCGGACCAGTTCGACAAGGCCGCCGCCGCGCTCGAGAAGATGCGTGCCGCCGGGCAGATGACGGAAGAGAAGGAATACCGTCAGCTGTACGTGACCTACGCCAACATGGACGGCAAGGAGAAGGAAGTGATCTCCGTCGTCAACGAGGGCCTGCAGAAGGGCATCCTGAAGCCCGACTACCAGACCCAGCTGGCGCTGGCGCAGGCGTACTACTACTCCGAACAGATCGCGCCGGCCATCGAGGCCTGGCAGAAAGCGGCCCCGCTGGCCCCCAATGGCGACACCTACCTCAACCTGGCCCGCGTGCTGTGGCAGGAAGGTCGCGTGCCGGAAGCCAAAGTGGCCGCCCGCGCCGCCCTGGACAAGGGTCTGAAGAAGCCGGAAGACGCGAAGAAGATCATCGCCCTGCCCTGATCCGATCCATGACACCGTAGGCCAAAATCGCAACAGATGATGGTGCTGCGGGGCCGGATTGGTATAAGCTGGGGATTCCGCCGACGAAAAGCTCGTCGGCGGGTTCCGAATCAAACGTGGTGCCCCGGCACCCGTATCCAACCTTGAGTTAATTGGCGCATGGCTGAACAACTGGTCATCAACAGGTACAGGGACGAGGAAGAGGACACGAGCCTCAACTGGCCCCGTATCATCGGTATTGCCTTCGTGATCGCCTTGCACGCAGCCGCGCTGCTTGCACTGTTGATCCCGGCTGTCGCCCCGCCGGCGGAAAAGGAGCAGGAGCGCCGTACGTCGGTCGTCATCGTCGACGCGCCGCCGCCGCCTCCCCCGCCGCCGCCGCCGCCGCCGCCGCAAGACACGCCGCCGCCGCCGGTGAAGAACCTGGCGCCGCCGAAGACCACGCCGTTGCCGCCGCCGCCGGAAGCGCCGCCGGTCGACGTCGCCGAGCCGCGTCCGACCGACATCGTGACGCCGCCGTCGCCGCCGTCGCCGCCCGCGCCGTCGCCTGACATCGGCGCCAGCGTCGACATCTCGTCCAAGAACATGAACCCGCCCCGCTACCCGCCGGCCGCCGCCCGCGCCGGTATCGAAGGCACGGTCATCCTGATCATCGACGTCGATGCCAATGGCAACGTGACCAACGTGTCGGTGGAAAAATCCAGCCGCAACCGCGATCTCGACCGCGCGGCCATGGATGCTGCACGCAAGTGGCGCTTCAATCCGTCCATCTCCAACGGCCAGAAGGCTGCGGGCCGTGTCCGCGTCCCGGTGGACTTCAACATGGGTGGCTGATGCCGGCACCCGGCATCAACCCCGTTTCAATCCGTAATCCGCAACACTCTCAATCAACACACATATAAAGGTAAGCGTCATGCTGCAGGAAACCATCATCGCCGCCGCAGCGGGGGGCAACAACGCCGCGAACGCCCTCTCGCAGATGGGCTTTGAACACATGATCAGCGAGATGACCAGCAAGCCCGGCGAATTCGTCGTGTCTTGGGTCGTCCTGCTCACGCTGGTGATCATGTCGGCCATGTCCTGGTACTGGACGGTCATCAACGCGCTGAAGAGCACCCGCCTGAAGGGCCAGGCCGACCGCGTCACCAGCACGTTCTGGGAAACCCCGAACGCGCAGGACGCCATCCGCCTGATGGAAGAGCAGCCCAAGAACGAGCCGTTCTCCAAGATCGCGCTCGACGCTGCCATGGCCGCCGCCCACCACCAGCGCCAGGAAGGCTCCAGCCTCGCCGAATCGCTGAGCCGTTCGGAGTTCGTGGACCGCGCCCTGCGTCAGGCCGTGACCCGTGAATCCTCCAAGCTGCAGACGGGCATGACCCTGCTGGCCACCGTGGGTGCAACCGCCCCGTTCGTGGGTCTGCTGGGTACGGTGTGGGGCATCTACGGCGCGCTGATCCGCATCGGTGCCACCGGCCAGGCCTCCATCGACGCCGTTGCCGGCCCGGTGGGTGAAGCGCTGATCATGACCGCCATCGGTCTGTTCGTCGCCATCCCGGCCGTGTTCGCCTACAACTTCTTCAGCAAGATCAACAGCTCGACGATCGCCAAGTTCGACACGTTCGCTCACGATCTGCACGACTTCTTCGCCACCGGCTCGCGCGTTCGCTGAGCCGGCGGCAACAAGCAGTCAACGCAACGTTTAGACGGAGCCTGTTATGGCGTTCAGTAGTGGTAATAGCAGTGGCCCGATGGCCGAGATCAACGTCACGCCCCTCGTGGACGTGATGTTGGTGCTGCTGATCATCTTCATCATCACCGCGCCGCTGATGTCGCACAAGGTGAAGATCGAGCTGCCCGAGGCGAACCTGGTCCAGGACAAGGAACAGGAAGCGCCGAAGACCCCGCCCATCACCATTTCGGTGAAGGAAGACGGTTCCCTGTACTGGGGCGACGAGCCGGTCAGCAAGGAAATCCTGGAATCGCGCCTGTCCAGTGCGGCCCAGCTGCAGCCGCAGCCGAAGCTGAACCTGCGTGGCGACAAGACGACCAAGATGGGCACCATCCAGGAAGTCACCAAGATCGCGCAGGGCCAGGGCATGCTCGACATCGGCTATGTGGCCACGAAAGTGAAGGGGCAGTAAGCCATGGCATTCAGTAGTGGTGGAAGCAAGGGCCCGATGGCCGACATCAACGTCACGCCCCTCGTGGACGTGATGCTGGTGCTGCTGATCATCTTCATCGTGACCGCGCCGATCATGACCTACCCGATCGAAGTGGCCCTGCCGCAGCGCGTGATCAACCCGCCGCCGCAGGTGCGCGAGCCGCCGCCGCCGATCGACCTGCGCATCGACGCTGCCGGTTCCGTGTACTGGAACAACAGCCCGGTGAACGTCAACGATCTGCAGCAGCGCATGGAAGAGGAAGTCCAGCGCGATCCGACCAACCAGCCGGAGCTGCGCATCGAAGCCAACTCGGAAGCGCAGTACGACGTCATGGCCAAGGTACTGGCCGCGGCGAAGAACGCGCAGATGTTGAAGATCGGCTTCGTGCAGTAACCCGACGCTTCAGCAAGACCTTGAGACGCCGCCCGGAAGGGCGGCGTTTTCTTTTGCGCCATTCCGGAAAGGCGGTCCGAAGGCGCGGGAGGGATTGGCAGTACGGGGCTTGCGGGTCCGGTGCCGCAGGCGTAGCGTCGGCAGGGACGGTCCCACAGAAGGAGTTCGCAATGGCTTTCTCCGCCCCTGCTTCCCGTTCCGCCCTGGCCGAGATCAACATCACCCCGTTGGTCGACGTGATGCTGGTGTTGCTGGTCATCTTCATGGTCACGGCACCGATGCTGTCGCGACCGCTCAACCTCGTACTGCCGCAGCCCACCGACAAGCAGGTGGCGGTGCCTCCCACGCAGCTGCTGCTGCAGGTGGACCTGGACGGCGGCTATCGCCTGGACGATCGCCCGACCACGCTGGCCCAGCTGCGCACGCAACTGGAAGAGGCGCGGATTTCCGATCCGCGCACGGTGCTGCAGGTACAGGCCGCTGCAGGCGCGGAGTACCAGCGCATGGTCGAGGCCATGGCGGTGGTCGAGGCCAGCGGATTCCCGCAGATCACCCTGCGGCAGTAGGCCGGATCAGCCGGCCCGCCCGGAAGGGCGGGCCGCGGCGGCGCCGTCGAGGATCGCCAGGTAGTTCTGCACCGTGCGCTGCAGGCCGGCGTAGAGCGCTTCGCCGATCAGTGCGTGGCCGATGGAGACTTCCAGCACGCCCGGCACGGCTTCCAGGAATTCCGCCAGGTTCGCCTGGCTGAGGTCATGGCCGGCGTTGACGCCCAGGCCGAGTGCGCGGGCCTGGCCTGCGGTCGCCGCGCAGCGCGCCAGTTCGGCCTCCGCGTTGCCGCGTGCAAGCGCCTCGGCGAACGGGCCGGTGTAGATCTCGATGCGGTCGGCGCCGATGGCGGCCGCCTGCTCCAGGCCTTCGCACCCGGCATCGACGAACAGGCTGACGCGGCAGCCCATCGCTTTGAGTCCGGCCACGAGGGGCCGCAGGCGTTCGGCACCACGGCCGAAATCAAAACCGTGGTCCGAGGTGATCTGGCCATCGCCATCGGGCACCAGGGTGGCCTGCGCCGGACGGACCTGGTCGCAGAGGGCCAGGAAGCCCGGGTATCCGTCCCGTGGCGGGGCGAACGGATTGCCTTCCAGGTTCAACTCCACACCGCTTTCCCGGGTCAGGACCGACAGCGCCAGCACGTCATCGGTGCGGATGTGGCGCTGGTCGGGCCGCGGGTGAACGGTGATGCCATGCGCGCCGGCATACAGGCATGTACGCGCGGCCCGCACCACGTCCGGCTCGCTGCCGCCGCGCGAATTGCGCAGCACCGCGATCTTGTTGACGTTGACGCTGAGCAGAGTCAACGGACCATCCCCGGGAACAGCGTCACAGCGGCGGTGGCTCGCCCGGTGGTGTCGCGGCGTTGCGGCGCGCTTCGGCGATCTCGCGCAGGCGGCGCAGTTCGACGGGGTCGATCATCTGCACGTCGTTGCGGCTGCTGTCGCCCACGCGGCGCGAATACCAGCCCACGATCCACAACACGAACAGCGCCAGCGATGCCAGCAGGCAGACCACCATCAGCGCCATCGACGAGGTCCGCATCGCGATGAACAGCGACCCTATGCCAAGCAGCAGGAATAACCAGTGCATCGTCCGTTCCCCGGGGAATCTGGCCGCATCTTACCGCTTCCCGGGGCCGCCAAAAACGGGCGCCGTTCACAGCAACGGCGACATCAGCCGGGCCAGTGCTTCGGGCAGGCGGTGGCGCCAGAGGGAGCGGTCGCGCTGCGGGTGCACCTGCGACGAGGCGGCGATCTCCCCCTCCAGCAGCTGCGCCAGCGTGCCCGCCACCCCGCGGTCGCGGAACATCATCGAGATCTCGAAGTTCAGCCGGAAGCTGCGGTGGTCGAAGTTGGCGCTGCCGATGATGGCCAGCCCGTCGTCGCACAGCAGGGCCTTGCTGTGCATCATGCGCGGCCCGTATTCGTAGACCTTGACCCCGGCCGCCAGCAGTTCGTCGAAATAGGACCGGGCGGCCAGCGTCACCAGCCGGGAATCGCTGGTCTTGGGCACCACCAGCCGCACGTCCAGCCCGCCCAGCGCCGCGGACGTCAGCGCCATGCGGGCCGCTTCGCCGGGGACGAAATAGGGCGTCACCAGCCAGACCCGCTTGCGGGCCTCGTGGATGGCGGCCACTTTCAACCGGTGGATCGGCTCCCAGGCCGAATCCGGGCCGGAGATCAACGTCTGGGTGGCGATGCCGCCCTGGATGTTCGCCTCGGTGGCGCTCCACAACCGCGTGCCCTGGAAATCCTTGCGCTGCTGGCCCGTGGCATACACCCAGTCCTCCACGAACACCTGTTGCACGCTGCGCACCACCTCGCCCTCCATGCGCAGGTGCAGGTCGCGGTAAGCATCGTCGCGCAGCGACTCGTCTTCCTCGTCGGTGACATTGATGCCACCGGTGAACGCCACCACCCCGTCGACCACCACGATCTTGCGATGGGTACGCAGGTTGAGCCACGGCCGGGTGAAGGGGCGGAAGCGCGCGGGATGGAACCATGCATGTTCACCGCCTGCGTCCAGCAGTGGCTGCAGCGTTCGACGCTTCAGGCGGCCCGACCCCACCGCGTCCAGCAGCAGGCGGACTTTCACGCCCGCACGTGCGCGCTCGGTCAGCGCCTCCAGCACACGCTGGCCGGTGCGGTCGCCGTTGAAGATGTAGTACTCCACGTGCACGTGGTTCTGCGCGCCGGCGATGGCATCCAGCAGCGCCTGGTAGGTGGCGCAGCCGTCCACCAGCAACTGCACGGAAGTCGCGGTGGACGGTGGAAGCCCGGTGATCTTCTGCGCCAGCATGGGCAGCTCGGCGCTGTTGCCGTCCGAGGGCGCGAACACTTCGTAGGTATCCAGGCCTTCGCGCGAACGCGAGCGGCGCAGTTGCTGGCGCTTGATCTTCTGTGGCCCCAGCAGGAAGTACACCAGATAGCCGAGGTACGGCAGCATGGCCAACGACAGCAGCCAGCTGAGCGTGGCGACCGGTTCGCGCTTCTGCAACACGATCCACGCGCACAGCGGCACCAGGTAGAGCAGCCAGGCCGCCGTGAGCCAGAGCTTGAGGTTGGGGATCGACCAGAAACCGGTCCAGAGATCGTGCAGGGTCTGCAGCATGCGGCAATTCTAGCCGTGTCGCCGCCCATGCGACGGCGCCGGCGTACCCTTGCGCAATGGGCGCGCCGAAGCCACCAGGCATCAAGGGAAGGGGTTCCACCGGTTATCTGCCGGGGCGTTACGCCGTCACCACGCCCGAAGCCGTCGACGATGGCTGGCACGACGCAGACCACGAGGACGACATCGCGTCCGCGCCCCGTACCGAGGTGCGCGAGGAAGCCGCACGCAGCATCATCAGCCGCAACCAGTCGCCGGACATCCCGTTCTCGCAGTCGCTCAATCCGTATCGCGGCTGCGAGCACGGATGCTCCTACTGTTTCGCGCGGCCTTCGCACGCCTACCTGGATCTGTCACCGGGGCTGGATTTCGAGACCCGGATCTTCGCCAAGACCAATGCGCCCGACGTCCTGCGCCGCGAGCTGGCGCGGCCCGGCTACCAGGTCAGCCCGATCTCGCTGGGCATCAACACCGATGCCTACCAGCCCACCGAGCGCAGGCTGCAGCTGACGCGGCGCATCATCGAGGTGCTGGCCGACACCCGGCATCCTTTTTCGCTGATCACCAAGAACGCGCTGGTCGAGCGCGACCTGGACCTGCTGGCACCGCTGGCGCGTGATTATCTGGTGCACGTCTATTTTTCGATCACCACGCTGGACAACGGCCTGTCGTCGCGGCTGGAGCCGCGCGCTTCCGCGCCGCATGCGCGCCTGAGGGCGGTGCGGCGGCTGAGCGAGGCGGGGGTACCGGTGGGGGTGATGTTCGCCCCGGTCATTCCATGGGTGAACGACCATGAGCTGGAAGCCGTGCTGGAAGCGGCGCGTGATGCCGGCGCCACCGCGGCCGGCTACGTGCTGCTGCGGTTGCCACACGAAGTCGCACCGCTGTTCCGCGACTGGCTGCAGACGCACCACCCGCAACGTGCGCAGCATGTGATGAGCACCGTCCAGCAGCTGCGCGGTGGCAAGGACTACGATGCCCGCTTCGGCACCCGCATGCGCGGTGAAGGCGTCTACGCGGACCTGCTGGCCAGGCGTTTCGCCCTGGCACGCAAGCGCTTCGGCTACGCGGGCAGGCGGCACCCCGCGCTGAGGTGCGATCTGTTCGTGCCGCCGCGCAGACCTTCCCCGCAGGGCGAGCTGTTCTGAGGCGTCAGCGCTGGCCGTAGAGGCGCTCGGCGCGCTGGAACAGGATCCAGCTGGTGGCGATGTACTTGTCGCCGCCGACAGGCCGGTTGCCGCGATGCGTGTGGGTGAATGCGGTGGGTGCGATCAGCAGGCTGCCGGTGCGCGGCACGATCTTGCGTTGCTGGTGGAAGAACTCGGTTTCCCCTTCGTCGAACCCGTCGTTGAGGTAGAGCGTCCACAGCACGTGGCGGTGCAGCGGCTCGGCATCCGCGCCCTTCGGAAACAGCTCGCAGTGCCAGTACGGATAACCGCCCTCGCCGGCGGGATAGCGCTGCAGGTTGATCCGGCCCGGCACGAACACCGCCATGATCAACCGCATCAGCGCATCGTCGTCCATGCTTGCGACATCTTGGTAGCCGAGCCGGTGCAACTGCCCGTCGGCGCCCGGCTGCTGCAGCATCAGCGGTGCGATCAGGCTGAAGGGATAGGCGCGGAGGTACTGCTTCAGGCCGGCGAGCACGGCCAGGTTGAGGCGCTGTTCGACGTCGCGCCAGTCGGCCAGCCCGCTGATGCTGATGTCGCGGCTGTGCTTGAGCTCGGGATGGTGGCCGCCGCCGACCTGCCCCGGCTGGTCCTGCCGGCTGGCGTCGAAGCGTTCCACGATGGCGCGGCAGGTCGCCGCATCCAGGGCGTCGTGATAGACCTCGATGAAGTCGGCGGCGTGCGGATTCGGCGTCATGGCCGGATTCTAGCCGCCGCGCCGCGGCTCAGGCGGCCGCCGTGTCGTGGGCCAGGTGGTAGCCGACCGCCGCTTCCACTTCCTTCTTCGAGCCCAGGAACACCGGTACGCGCTGGTGCAGGTGCGTCGGTCGCAGCGACAGGATGTCCTCCCGCCCGGTGCTGGCGGCGCCGCCGGCCTGCTCCACCAGCAGGCCCATCGGGTTGGCCTCGTACATCAGGCGCAGCTTGCCGGCCTTGCCCGGGTCCTTGCGGTCCCACGGATAGATGAAGATGCCGCCGCGGGTCAGGATGCGGTGCACGTCGGCCACCATGCTGGCGATCCAGCGCATGTTGAAGTCCTTGCCGCGCGGGCCCTCCCTGCCGGCGAGCAGGTCGCCGACGTAGCCCTGCATCGGCGCATCCCAGTGGCGCTGGTTCGACATGTTGATGGCGAACTCCTTCGTCTCTTCCGGGATGCGCATGTCGCGCTGGGTCAGCACGAACGCGCCCTGCTCGCGGTCCAGCGTGAACGCATGCGTGCCATTGCCGGTGGTCAGCACCAGCATCGTGCTGGGCCCGTAGATGCAGTAGCCGGCGGCCACCTGGTCGCGGCCGGGCTGCAGGAAGTGTTCGTCGCCCGGCGTGGTCACGCCCTCCGGGCTGCGCAGCACCGAGAAGATGGTGCCGACCGAAACGTTCACGTCGATGTTCGAGCTGCCGTCCAGCGGGTCGAACAGCAGCAGGAAACCGCCGCGCGGATAGGCGTCCGGGATCGGCTGGCTGTGGTCCATCTCCTCCGACGCGCAGGCCGCCAGGTGGCCGCCCCAGGCGTTCGCTTCCAGCAGGATGTCGTTGCTCAGCACGTCCAGCTTCTTCTGCGCCTCGCCCTGCACGTTGCCGGTGCCGGCGTCGCCCAGCACGCCGCCCAGCGCGCCCTTGCTGACCGCGATGGAGATGCTGGTGCAGGCGCGCGCCACCACGGCGATTAGCTGGCGCAGGTCGGCGCTGATGCGGCCGGCGCGCTGTTCTTCGATCAGGTAGCGGCTCAGCGAGACGGCGGACGGAGCGGGAGCGGGCATGATGGGGCCTAAGGGAAAGGTCGCGCGCATTGTCCGGGTTGACGAGACCAATGCAAGACCATTCGCTATGCTCATGGCTCTGGACGAGGCGGAAAGGATGGACGAAGCAACCCCGCAAACCTGGCTGGCGCTGTCCTCTGCCCTGGGGCTGGGCCTGCTGATCGGGCTGGTGCGCGAGCGCAGTCCGGGCCGCGCGCACGGCATCGCCGGCCTGCGCACGCATGCGCTGGTCGCGCTGGGCGCGGCCGTCGCGGCCTCGCTCGGCCAGCCGGTGCTGCTGGTGGCGCTGGCGGTGACGGGCCTGCTGGCGGCGATGGGGTACCGGGCGACGCGGCACGACGATCCGGGACTGACCAGCGAGGTCACGCTGGTGGTGACCTTCCTGCTGGGCGCCCTGGCCATGCGCGTACCGGCGCTGGCCGCCGGGTTGGTGGTGGTGGTGGCGGTGCTGCTCTACGCGAAAGAACCGCTGCACGAACTCACCCGCGAAACCTTCAGCGAGCGCGAAGTCTTCGATGGACTGCTGCTGCTGGCGTCCGCGCTGGTGATCCTGCCGCTCCTGCCGGACCGCCCGATCGGCCCGTTCGAGGCGATCAACCTGGCGACCATCTGGAAGCTGGTGGTGCTGGTGATGGCGGTCAGCGCGCTGGGCCATGTGGTGCTGCGCGTGGTCGGCAACCGCTGGGGCCTGGCAGCGGCCGGGTTCTTCGCCGGCTACGTGTCGTCCACCGCCGCCACCATCGGCTTTGGCCAACGGGCGAAGGAAACACCGGCGCTGATGCGATCCGCGGTTTCCGCCGCGCTGCTCTCCAACCTCGCCTCGCTGACGCTGTGCGTGCCCATCCTGTGGGCGGTGTCCCCTGCGCTGGTGCGCGACCTGCTGCCGGAACTGGGCGGCATCGGCGCGGTGCTGCTGGCGGGCGGACTGCTGGGACTGCGCGCGGGCCGCGACGAAACGGTGAAGCCGCCAACCTCGGAAAGCCGCATGTTCCGCTTCGGCCAGGCGCTGGGCTTCGCGCTGCTGGTGGCCGGGCTGACGTTCGTCGCGGCGGCGCTGGCGGCGTGGATCGGCCCGCGCGGCGCGATGGCCGCCGCGGCCTTCTCGGCGGCGGCGGAACTGCATGCGGCGGTGGCAACGCTGGCCAACCAGTTCGCCCGCGGCGGCCTGGAGGCCGCGGAAGCGCGGTGGTGGATGCTGGCGCTGCTGTCGGCCAGCCTGATCGCGAAGTCGGTGATCGCGTGGGTCAGCGGCGGTGCGGCGTACGGGCTGCGCGTATCGGCCGGACTGTTGATCGCGTTGGCTGCCGGTGCGGCGATGGTGTGGGTGTTCTGAGACGTTGCTTCTGTAGGAGCGACGTAAGTCGCGACCGCGAAACACGATGGTCCTGAACGCCTGACGGCAGACGCGATGGACGTCTCAGCGCAAATGAGGCTGCAGGACGCTTCCGGGTGCTGTGGGCGTGCGGTCGCGACTTACGTCGCTCCTACAAAGGCACACAGACTCAAATGATCCGCAGCGTGATCGCCTTCAGCACGGCACGCGTGCGGTCGCGGGTACCCAGCTTGTCCAGGATCGTGGAGACGTAGTTCTTCACCGTGCCTTCGGCGAGGAACAGCGTGCGTGCGATTTCCTTGTTCGAGTAGCCGCCGGCCAGCAGCCTCAGGATCGCGACTTCGCGCTCGCTGAACGTATCGCTGGGCGGCGCTTCATCGCGGAAGCGGAAGCGCGCACGCACGGGATCGGTGCTCACCGGCTGCAGCAGCGTTTCGCCCGCCGCCACACGCTGGATGGCGTCGTGCAGGTCTTCCGGCGCCGCGTCCTTCAGCAGGAAGCCCTGCGCACCGGCTTCGGTGGCGCGCAGCAGCAGGTCACTGTCGTCGAAGGTCGTCAGCAGCAGCACCGGCGTGCGGTCGCCGCGCTCGCGCAGCTGCAGCAGCGCTTCGATGCCGTCCGTGCCCGGCATGCGGATGTCGCTCAACACCACGTCCACGGGCTGTGCTTGCAGCTTCGCCAGCAGGTCGGCACCGTCGTTGGCTTCGAAGACCACCTCGATCTGTTGCGCCTTCAACAAGGCGCGCAGGCCCGCGCGCACCAGCGCCTGGTCATCCGCCAGGGCGACACGCACGCTCACGATGGCAGCCTCACGTCCACGCGCAGGCCACCGGTCCGGCTGGCGCCGAGATGCAACTCGCCCCCCAGCGCCGCGACGCGCTCGCGGATGCCCGCCAGTCCATTGCCTTCGCGCAAGCCCCCCTTGAGCCTGCCGTCGTCTTCGATGCACAGGCGCATGTCCGCGTCCTCCTTGTCCAGCGACACCGTCAAGGTCTCCGCATTCGCATGCCGTGCCGCATTGGTCAGGCACTCTTGCACGATGCGCAGCAGCGACTCCGCCACGGCGGGATCGGCGATGCGGATGTCTTCCGCGATGCGCAGATCCAGCGTCGGTCGTGGCAGCGGAGCAGCGAGGGCACGGATCGCGGTCTGCAGGTCCAGCCCGCGCGAATCGCGCAGGGCCTGCACGACGCCGCGGATATCGTCCAGCAGCTCGGTGGACAGTTGCTGCGCGATGCGGATTTCATCGCGCGCGGCGAATGCAGGATCACGGGCCAGCGCCCGCAGGTTGAGCTTCATCGCGGTGAGCTTGTGGCCGGCGACATCATGCAGTTCGCGCGCCATGCGCAGGCGCTCGGCATCGCGCGCGCTGTCGGCCAGCAGGGCCCGCGTGGCCAGCAGGTCGGCGTTCACCAGGGCCAACTGGTCGCGGGATTCCTCGGCGCGGCGGGCGTAGTGCACGCACAGGCCGGCCAGCGCCTGGAATCCGATGTTGATCAACGTCATCGTCAGCGGCGCGCCGAACGCGTGGTGCACCATCAGCAGGTAGAACGCCACGTTCAACACCAGCGCGGCGCCGATGACCCCGCGTGGCGACAGCACGTTGACCGCGCATGCCACCCAGACCACCAGCAGCACCTGCGCGGTGCCCACGCGCGGCGTCAGCCAGGCCAGCAGCAGCGCCAGGGCGGCCATCGCCACCAGGGCGAACCGCCGCGGCCGGTCCCAGGTATCCGGCGCCAGGGCGAACAGCAGGAATCCCAGCGCGTAAGCCGCCAGTGCGGCGGCCGCGGCCGGCATCACGTCCGGCGGCAGGAAGCGCAGCCCCAGCGCCACGGCGGCGAGCGTGAACATGCCCGCCAGCGTCAGGGGTTCGCGAAGTCGGCTCAGGGACGTCCACATGCGCCCATGCTGTCGCGCGGGCGCGGCCGAGGCAATGGCCCGGGCGAAAGTGGTGACTTCCGGCAGGTCAGCCCGGCGCCATCGTCGCCGTCAGAACGCGTCGCCGGGAACACGCACCGCGCCTTCCATCAGCACGCGCGCACTGCGGCTCATCACCGCCCGGGTGACCACCCAGGTACCGTCGATCTGCTTGACGTCCGCACCGACGCGCAGCGTGCCCGACGGATGGCCGAAGACCAGCACGTCCCGCGTGCCGCCACCGGCCGCCGCATTGACCAGCGTGCCCGGCACGGCCGCCGCGGTGGCGATGGCGACCGAAGCGGTGCCCATCATCGCGTGGTGCAGCTTGCCCATCGAGATCGCGCGGGCGAGCAGGCCGACATCGGCCGCATGCACATGCTTGCCGCTGGACGACACGTAATCCTTCGGCGGTGCGACGAAGGCGACTTTCGGCGTCAGCGGACGCCTCGCCGCGGCCTCCACGCTGTCGACCAGTCCCATGCGCACCGCTCCGTGCGCGCGGATCGCTTCCAGCTTAGCCAGCGCGTCCTTGTCCTCGTTGATCGCACCCTGCAGTTCGGTGCCGTCGTAGCCCAGCGCGGCGGCGTCGACGAACACCATCGGCACGCCGGCATTGATCATCGTGGCCTTGAACACGCCCACGCCGGGCACGTCGAGGTCGTCGACGGGGTTGCCGGTCGGGAACATCGCGCCACCGCCGTCGCCATCGCCCTCGTCCGCCGGATCGATGAATTCCAGCTGCACTTCGGCCGCCGGGAACGTCACGCCATCCAGTTCGAAGTCGCCGGTCTCCTGCACTTCGCCGTTCGTCACCTGTACATGGGCGATGATGGTCTTCTGGATGTTGGCCTGCCAGATGCGCACGGTGCACAGGCCGTCGCGCGGCACGCGCGAGGCATCGATCATCCCGTTCGCGATCGCGAACGGCCCGACCGCCGACGACAGGTTGCCGCAGTTGCCGCTCCAGTCGATGAAGGCCTCGTTGATCGGCACCTGCCCGTACAGGTAATCCACGTCATGGTCCGGCCGGGTGCTCGGCGCGATGATCACCACCTTGCTGGTGCTCGACGTCGCCCCGCCCATGCCATCGGTGTGCTTGCCATACGGATCGGGCGAACCGATCACGCGGCTCAGCAGCGCATCACGCGCCGGCCCAGGCACCTGCGCGCGCGCGGGCAGGTCCTGCAGGCGGAAGAACACGCCTTTCGAGGTGCCACCGCGCATGTAGGTGGCGGGGATGCGGATCTGGGGGGCGTCTGGCATGTCGGAACTCTGTCTCAGTGGGGCTGTTCACCCCTCTCCCCTTGCGGGAGAGGGGCCGGGGGAGAGGGCGCTCGTGCGCGCAGCGCCCGCCAAATGGATTCCAGCACGACATCGGTATGCAGCAGTATCTCGTCGTTCCAGAACCGCAGTACGACGAAACCTTGTTGGGTTAGCCAGGCATCACGGATTGGGTCCGTCGACGATTCGACATGCTGGCCGCCGTCCGCTTCGATGATCACACGCGTACCGAAGTGCACGAAATCGACGACATAAGGCACGATCGGTTGCTGGCGGCGGAACTTCTGGCCATCGAGTCGATGCGCCCGCAGATGCTTCCAAAGCCGGTGCTCTGCATCCGTCATCGTGCGCCGAAGATGCTTCGCGAATTGCCTTGATTCCATGAGGCCCCCTCTCCCTAACCCCTCTCCCGCGAGGGGAGAGGGGCTTGCAAGATCCGTCTGCACCGGGTCGAGCATACACATCGTCAGGCCCCGTCCGGAATCTCCGGCTCCACCAGCTTTGCCAGCAGTTCCAGCGACTCCTGCCACCCCTGGTAGCAGAAATCCACCGGGATCGCGGCAGGAATTCCCTCCTGCACCACATTCAGCTCGGTGCCGGCGATGCTCTTCTTCAGCGTCACCGTCACCTGCATCTGGCCCGGCAGCCCGGGGTTGTCGAACCGGTCGGTGTAGCGCAGCAATTCATTCTCGACCAGCTCCACGTAGGTGCCGCCGAAGGAATGGCTGGAGCCGGTGCCGAAGTTGGTGAACGACATGGTGTAACCGCCGCCCACACGCGCGTCCATCGAATGGACCTTGCCGGTGAAGCCGTGCGGCGGCAGCCACTTCACCATCGCGTCCGGATCGAGGAAGGCGCGGTAGACGCGGGACGGCGGCGCGCGCAGCACGCGGTGCAGGCGGACGGTACCGGTGGGGCTGTTCTCGGACATGATCGGACTCCTGTGCGTTGGGTGTACCGGTACGACGAACGGGTCAGGCCGCTTTCGACGCGTCCAGGAAATCCTGTGCGAACCGCTGCAGCACCCCGCCCGCCTCGTAGACCGAGACCTCTTCGTCCGAATCCAGCCGGCAGGTCACCGGCACCTGCACGGTCTCGCCGTTGGCGCGATGGACCACCAGCGTCAACTCGGCGCGCGGACGGCGCTCGCCCACCACGTCGAAGGTCTCGGTGCCGTCGATGCCCCAGGTCTTGCGCGTCTGGCCCGGCTTGAACTCCAGCGGTAGCACGCCCATGCCGATCAGGTTGGTGCGGTGGATGCGCTCGAAACCTTCCGCCACGATCGCTTCCACGCCCGCCAGGCGCACGCCCTTCGCCGCCCAGTCGCGGGAACTGCCCTGTCCGTAGTCCGCGCCTGCGATGATGATCAGCGGCTGCTTGCGGTCCATGTAGGTTTCGATCGCTTCCCACATGCGCACCACGCGCCCATCCGGTTCGATGCGCGCCAGCGATCCCTTCTTCACTTCGCCGTCGACCATCGCCATTTCGTTGACCAGCTGCGGATTGGCGAACGTCGCGCGCTGCGCGGTGAGGTGATCACCGCGGTGGGTGGCGTAAGAATTGAAGTCCTCTTCCGGCAGGCCCATCTTCGCCAGGTATTCGCCCGCCGCGCTCGTCGCGAGGATGGCGTTCGACGGCGACAGGTGGTCGGTGGTGATGTTGTCGCCGAGCACCGCCAGCGGGCGCATGCCGCGCAGGGTGCGCTCGCCGGCCAGCGCGCCTTCCCAGTACGGCGGACGGCGGATGTAGGTGCTCTGCGGGCGCCAGGCGTACAGCGGTTCGACCTTGCCGCCGTGTTCGACGCGCACGTTGAACATCGGCTCGTAGACCTTGCGGAACTGCGCCGGCTTCACGCTCGCCTTGACGATGGCGTCGATCTCTTCGTCGCTCGGCCAGATGTCCTTCAACGTCACCGGCTTGCCGTCGGCATCAACACCCAGCGCGTCCTTCTCGATGTCGAAGCGCACGGTGCCGGCGATGGCATAGGCGATCACCAGCGGCGGCGAGGCCAGGAACGCCTGCTTCGCATACGGGTGGATGCGGCCATCGAAGTTGCGGTTGCCCGACAGCACGGCGGTGGCGTACAGGTCGCGGTCGATGATTTCCTGCTGGATGGCCGGGTCCAGCGCGCCGCTCATGCCGTTGCAGGTGGTGCACGCGAACGCGACGATGCCGAAGCCCAGCTTTTCCAGGTCCGGCAGCAGGCCGGATTCTTCCAGGTACAGCTGCACCGCTTTCGAGCCTGGCGCCAGTGACGACTTCACCCACGGCTTGCGCACCAGGCCTTTCGCGTTGGCATTGCGCGCCAGCAGCGCGGCGGCGATCACGTTGCGAGGATTGGAGGTGTTGGTGCACGAAGTGATCGCGGCGATGATCACGGCACCGTCCGGCATCAGACCTTCGGCTTCCTGGGCCTTGCCGGCCTGCAGCTTGGCTTCGTCCGCGATACCGCGTTCGGCCAGCGCGGACGTCGGCAGCCGCTTGTGCGGGTTCGACGGTCCGGCCATGTTGCGCACGACGGTCGACAGGTCGAAATGCAGCGTGCGTTCGTACTGTGCGGTCGCCAGCGCATCGGCCCACAGGCCGGCGGTCTTCGCATAGGTTTCGACCAGCGCGACCTGCTCGTCGCTGCGGCCGGTCAGGCGCAGGTAGTCCAGCGTCATGTCGTCGATGAAGAACATCGCCGCCGTCGCGCCGTATTCCGGCGCCATGTTGGAAATCGTCGCGCGGTCGCCCACGGTCAGCGCCGCCGCACCTTCGCCGCGGAATTCGAGGTAGGCGCCGACGACCTTTTCCTTGCGCAGGAATTCGGTCAGCGCCAGCACCACGTCGGTCGCGGTGATGCCGGGCTGCGGCCTGCCCTGCAGTTCGACGCCGACGATGTCCGGCGTGCGCATCCACGACGCGCGGCCCAGCATGACGTTCTCCGCTTCCAGGCCGCCCACGCCGATGGCGATCACGCCCAGTGCATCCACGTGCGGCGTATGGCTGTCGGTACCCACGCAGGTATCGGGGAAGGCCACGCCGTCCTGCACGTAGATCACCGGCGACATCTTCTCCAGGTTGATCTGGTGCATGATGCCGTTGCCGGGCGGGATGACATCGACGTTCCTGAACGCCTGCTTGGTCCAGTCGATGAAGTGGAACCGGTCCTCGTTGCGCCGGTCCTCGATGGCGCGGTTCTTCGCGAACGCATCCGGGTCGTAGCCGCCGCACTCCACCGCCAGCGAGTGGTCGACGATCAGCTGCACGGGTACCACGGGGTTCACCTGCGCCGGATCGCCGCCCCGGTCGGCAATGGCGTCGCGCAGGCCCGCCAGGTCGACCAGCGCGGTCTGGCCGAGGATGTCGTGGCAGACCACGCGCGCGGGGAACCAGGGGAAATCCAGGTCGCGGCGGCGTTCGATCAATTGCTTGAGCGAGTCGATCAACGTATCCGGATCGCAGCGCCGCACCAGGTTTTCGGCATGCACGCGCGCGGTGTAGGGCAGGCCATCCCAGGCGCCGGACTGGATGGATTCCACCGCGGCACGCGCGTCGAAATAGTCGAGCGCGGTGCCCGGGAGCGGTTTGCGGAAGTTCGTATTCATGGCGTCTGCTGTGAAAGGCCTGCGCAACGGCGGCGATGCCGTGCAGTGCACTGCGTATGCTACCAATCCTGTACCGCCCGCGGTCCGCGACGGTCGCACAACCTGGCATTCCGGCGACCCCCGGTCAGCGCAGGTTCCACTCCAGGCCCAGCAGGAAGGTGCGATCCGGCCCGGGTTCGTAGAAGCGCCCGTTGCCCTCGTTGACGATCACCGAACCGATGTAGCGCTGGTCCAGCGCGTTGTCGACGCGGACGAAGCCACGCAGGCCGCCATCGCGCAGCGTCCAGCGCCGCGACAGTTCCAGATGCAGCAGGGCGTAACCCGGCGCCGATCCGGTCCCCAGGTCGTTGACGCTGACATCGCCGACGGCCACCGCTTCGGCCGCCGTCCGCCATTGCGCCCACGGCCATTCCACGCGGGCGAAGAACTGGTCGCGCGCCACGCCGGGGATCCGGCTACCCGCCGCCACCGGCGTGTCCGGCGTCGCACACCCCGCGCGGGCGCAGACCAGGAAACCGTCGCGGAACTCGGCCTGCAGGCGCGTGTAGGCGAGCTGCAGCTGGCCCCGCCCGCCGAGCAGGGTCTGCAACATCGCCTCGACGCCCTGGCGCCGCGCGCGGCCGACATTGCGGAATGTGCTGCGGCCGCCCACGTTGCTGGCCACGGCCAGCTCGTCATCGGTGTCGGCGCGGAACAAGGCCATCTCCAGCTGCGTGCCGGCATCGGTGCGCCATTTCAGGCCGGTTTCCAGGTTGCGGCTGACCGCCGGCTGCAGATCCAGCGCCAGGCCGGCGCCGCCGTCCGCGCGGTAGCCCAGTTCGTTGAAGGTCGGTGTCTCGAAACCGCGTCCCACGGACAGGTAAAGACGCAGATCGTCATCGGCATGGAACGTCACGCCTGCCACCGGCGTGGTCTCGCCATACCGCACGCGTCCGCTGTCGTCGGGATTGGCGGCGGTGATGTAGTGGTCCTGCGAGCGGAAGCGCACGTCGCTGCGGCGGACGCCGGCCAGCAACGACCAGCGGGGTGCCAACTGCCACCAGGCCTGCGCGTACAGGTCGACGTTCTCCACCCGGTTGCGCTCGTCGCGCCGCAACGCACCGCGCACGCCGAGCGCGCCGCCCACATGGTTCTCGTAGCCGCGCCGGTGCTGGCGCAGACGCGCGGTGTCGGCACCGATCGTCCATTCGGCCGCCCGTCCCGCCCATTCGCCCTGCCACGCCCAGCGCAGGTCGGCACCGGCGTAGTCGTTGTCCAGGTCGATCACGCCACCGGAATTCAGCGGATTGGCCTGCGCCGCCACGGGCAGTGCCAGGACCTGCTCCACCTGGCGCTGGCCGGCATGGGCCGACAGCGTGACGGTGTGCGCTGGCGTGGGCCGCCACGCATACACGGCGCCCGCCTGGTCCTGGCCGACCGACTTGCGCGTGTTGAATTGCCGCGCCACCGCGACCGCCTGGCGCGGGTCCTCGGCCGCCTGCACGCGTGTCAGGCCCAGCGGATCCTGCGCATCCGGGATGTCCAGGTGGTTGAACACCAGCGTCAGCGCGTCGTCGCCACGGGTATCGATGTCGATGCGCGCGTTGGCCGACGTGCGCCGCGCGGCACTGTGTTCGCGGTAGCCCTGCGTATCGAACAGCGAAGCCGCGATATTGGCGCGCGCCCTGCCCGCCGTACCGCGCCAGCGCGCCGACGCGGCGTAACTGTCGTGGCTGCCGGCGCTGATGCGTGCATCCGTTTGCGGCTGCTCGGTTCCCTCGGCACTGATGATCTGCACCACGCCACCGGACGAGTTGCCGTACAGCGCGGAGAAGGGACCGCGCATCACTTCGATGCGGTCGCCCGCGGCCAGCGCGAAGTGCGACAGCTGGCCCTGCCCGTCGGGCTGCGTGGCCGGAATACCGTCGGCATACAGCCGCACGCCGCGTACGCCGAAGGTCGAGCGCGCACCGAAGCCGCGGATCGATAGTTGCGTGTCCTGTGCGTAGTTCTGCCGTTCGCGCGCAAGCAGGCCCGGGATGCCACCGAGCACCTCCGACGCCTGCACGCCCTGTCCGCTGCGGTCATCGCCCAGCGGGACGGTCGTCACCGACGCCGGCGTGTCGAAGGCGCTGACGTTGCGCAGGCGCGTGGCGTCCACGACGACGCGGTCCAGCGTGGTGGCTTCGCTCCCGGATGGCGCCTGCGCGGCGGCGGCGTCTACCAGCAGGACCAGCGACAGCAGGGGCGCAAGGCGAAGGCGCGCCATCAGTCGAACACCAGCGTGCCCTTCATCATGTTCCAGTGGCCCGGGAACGAGCAGAAGTAGGTGTAGTCGCCGCCCCTGCGCAGCCGTGCCGTCGGGAACACCACGTCCACCGACTGGCCGCCGCCGATCACCGGCGTATGCGCGATGACGCGGGGATCGTTGCGTGGCAGGTAGGCATCGGCCAGCTTCATGCGACCACCGGCCAGGCCCACGTCGCGGTGGTCGCGCGTTTCCGTCAGCACCCAGTTGTGCCCCATCGCCTGCGCCGGCATGCGGCCGACATGCTTCAGCGTCACCCGCAGCTGCACGCAGTCGCCCGGTACGCGGATCGTCTTCAGGTTGAATGTCATCAGGTCATCGGCTTGGATGGTGATGGCGCAGTTGCGGGCCAGGGCCGGAACGGAAATGAGCGATGCCGCCAACAGGAGCAGCAAGGGGAGCCATCGGCGCATCGGAATCGAGTCACTGGGGGGAAGTGCAGATTGTAGGGCCGGGCTTGCCCGGCTGCGCTTCGGTGGGGTGCGCGGCGGGGCCAATGCCGCTCGATGTCCTCGCGCAGGCTGGCTCCCTGAGCCGAAGCAGCGGAGCAGGCTGCGCTCGACGCGAGCGCGAGCAGGTCAGACGTCGCCGTCGGCCGCCCAGCCTTCACCGGTGCCGCGGGTGAACACCCTGTCCGCTTCGCGCACGTCGCCCGCGGGAATCGCGTCCTGCAGGGCGAGCCGTGCATAGATCGGGGTGAAGTCCGGCGCGGTGGCGTCCATCAGCTGCTCGAAGCTGTCGATGACGAAGTAGGTCTTCTGGAACGTGTCGATGCGGTAGCGCGTGCGCATGATCCGCTCCAGGTCGAAGCCGATGCGGTTGGGCGCATCCGATTCCAGCGAATACAGCGACTCGCCCTTCGACGACAGGATGCCGGCGCCATAGATGCGCAGGCCGTCCTTCGTGTTGATCAGGCCGAATTCCACGGTGTACCAGTACAGGCGCGTCAGGTACTGCAGGGCGTCGGCGTTGATGCCATGCGCCTTCACCCCGCCCTTGCCGTACGCCTGCATGTAGTCGGCGAACACCGGGTTCATCAGCAGTGGCACGTGGCCGAACAGGTCGTGGAACAGGTCGGGTTCGGCGATGTAGTCGATCTGGTCCGGCCGGCGGATCCACCAGGTGACCGGAAAACGGCGATGGGCCAGGTGGTCGAAGAATTCCAGTTCCGGCAACAGCCCTTCCACGCCGATCAGCTGCCAGCCCGTGGCTTCGCGCAGCACGTCATTCAGTTGATCGAAGCGCGGGATGCGGTCCGGGCTCATGCCCATCGCGTCCTGGGCCTGCAGGAACTCGTCGCAGGCGCGGCCCACCAGCAGCGCGCGCTGGCGTGCGTAGAGCTTTCCCCACGTGTCGTGATCGGCCGCCGGGTAATCCGCGGGCTGATCGACGACCGCGGTCGTATAGACCGGCACGTAGCCCTTGTCGGTCTGCTGGTGCTCGACGCGGCGCGGCTCGTTCATGGGCGATTCCCGACCTTGGCTGACCCCACGATGCTAGCGGCTCATCGGCGCAACAGGGTTGCAAAGTTGCGCGCTGATCGCCGCTTGGCGCAATAATATTGCGTCGCATGAACAAAGTGAGCAGCAAATGGCCGAAACCGCTCCACTCGACCGCACCGACCTGCGCCTGTTGGCCCTGCTGCAGCGCGAGGGGCGGGCCGCCAATACCGACATCGCCGCCCAGGTGAACCTGTCGCCATCGGCCTGCCTGCGCCGCATCCAGCGGCTGGAGGCGGCCGGGGTGATCGCCGGTTATTCCGCCCGGGTCGACCCCAAGGCGGTCGGCCTGGGTCTGCAGGCATTCGTGCGCGTGCAGCTGGAGAAACACGGCCAGACCAGCATCGACCACTTCGGCGATAGCGTGCAGGCCTGGGACGAGGTGGTGGCCTGCTATGCGCTGACCGGCGACATGGACTACCTGCTGCACGTGGTGGTGCAGGACCTGGAGCACTTCTCGCAGTTCCTGCTGGACAAGCTGCTCAATGCCAGCGGCGTGGCCGACGTCAATTCCAGTTTCGTGCTGCGCGCGGTGAAGACGTTTGGCGGGCTGCCCCTGCCGAAGGGCTGACGAGGACATCGGCTGACCGCGACGCGTGCTACAACGCGCGCAGCTTCCACGAGGACATCCCATGTACGGACTGATCGGAAAGATGAGGGCCACGCCAGGCCAGCGCGACGCGCTGATCGCGATCCTGCTGGACAGCGTGGGCGGCATGCCGGGCTGCCTGAGTTACATCGTCGCGCAGGACCCCGCCGACGCCGATGCCATCTGGATCACCGAAGCCTGGACGGATGCGGCAAGCCACAAGGCGTCGCTGTCGTTGCCCGCCGTGCAGCAGGCCATCGCGAAGGCGCGGCCGCTGATCGCCGGGTTCGACAGCCATGTCGAGACGGTGCCGGTGGGTGGGCAGGGGTTGCCTCCATCCCTGTAGCAGCGCCCTCGGGCGCGATGCTCCTGGCGTGTTGAGGTGGCCGGAGCGAAAGCATCGCGCCCGAGGCCGCTCCTACAATGGGGCACCGCTCCCGGTCTGGACGACATCCATGGATCGCTTCCTCCCCTCCTGGCACCGCGCATGGACCGGCATCGGCGCGGTGGGCGAGGGCGGTGCGTTGTTCGCGCAGCTGATGGCGGCCTATGCCGAACCGCAGCGCCATTACCACACGCAGCAACACCTGGGGGAATGCCTGTCTGCGTTCGACGCTGCGTGCACGCTGGCCGAGCATCCGGACGAGGTCGAACTCGCGCTGTGGTTCCACGACGCCATCTACGACGTCAACGGCCATGACAACGAGCAGCGCAGCGCCGACTGGGCGCGCAGGGCCTTGCTCGCGGCTGGCGTCGATGCCATCGCGGCCGACCGCGTGCATGCGCTGGTGATGGCCACGCGGCATACCGCCGTACCGACTGGGCGCGACGAACAGTTGCTGGTCGACATCGACCTGTCCATCCTGGCGGCCGAGCGGGCGCGCTTCGACGAATACGAGCAGCAGATCCGCAAGGAATATGCGTACGTGCCGGGCTTCCTGTTCCGGCGCAAGCGGCGCGAGATCCTCAAAGGCTTCCTGCAGCGCGCCACGATCTACAGTACGCCGCATTTCCACGACACGCTGGAAGCCAGGGCGCGGGACAACCTGCGACGCGTCACCGCCACGTAGCGCTGGGCTTGCACGGCTCCGCAGGGTGTCAGCGATTCATTGCGCGCGGGGGCAGGAGTCCGTCGAGCGCGGTGGGGCAGGATGGGCGGAGCCGGCTCAGCGTTACTGTTTCACGGGTTGTCCGGCGGCATCGCACTTCACGTCGCGGCCGAACAGGCGGCCCAGCCGCGAGGGCTCTTCCAGGCAGCGCGGGTCGGGCTTCGGCGGGGCGTGGCGTGCCGCATGCGCGGCATTGCGGGTGCGCTGCAGCTCGGCCAGCTTCGCCTTGATCTGCGGCATCGCCGCGAGCGCGGCGCGTTCGCCTTCGAGGATGGCGTTGTTCTTCTGCTCGAAATCCGCCGGGCCGATGTCGTTGACCCTGGGCCGGATGACGATGTCGGCACGCGCGAGTTCCTGTTCGCCCAGGCGCTGGCCCATGATGCCGATCGACTGGTTGACGATGCCCAGCATGCTGCCCGGCTTGGTGCCCGGCGCCTTGGTGGAAATGTCCACGGCGATGACGAAATCCGCGCCCAGCTGGCGCGCGGCGTCCACCGGCACCGGGCTGACCACGCCACCGTCCACATAGCTGGCCTTGCCGATCACCACCGGTTCGAACACGCCGGGGATGCTGCTGGAGGCACGCACCGCCTGGCCGGTATTGCCGCGCACGAACACCGTGCGCTCGCCGGTTTCCAGTTGCGTGGCCACGGCCGCGAAGGGTTTCGGCAACTGCTGGATGTTGCGCTTGCCGACCAGGCCGTTGACGTAGTCCTGCAGCTTCAGACCCTGCACCAGGCCACCGGAGAACAACCGCACGTCGCGGATCTTCGCCTCGTCCAGCGCGAACGCCTGCTTCTGCATCTGGAACGGGTCCATGCCGCTGGCATACAGCGCGCCCACCACGCTGCCGGCGCTGGTACCGGAGACGACGACCGGTTCGATGCCGTTGGCTTCCAGCATCTTGATGACGCCGATGTGCGCGAAGCCCTTGGCCGCGCCGCCGCCCAGCGCGATGCCGACCTTGGGTTTCGGCGCCGCCGGCACCGGGGTCGGCGTCACGGGCGGTGCGGTCGGCCGCACGTTGTCGCCGCCACAGGCGGTCAGCAGCAGGGAACCAAGCAGCAGGGCGGGCATCAGGCGAAGGGCAGGGCGCATGGAGGGGCAGGAAGCGGGCGTGGCGCGCAGGATAGCGTCCTCCGCTGCAACCGCGGCCAACGACCGCGATCCGTCAGGCGGATCCATCGCCCCGGGGGCGGCGGCGGGCACTGCCCGGTCCGACACCCTCGACGCGCTTGAAGAACCGCCGGAAAGCGGCTTCGCTGCTGTAGCCCAGCATCTCGGCGATGGCGGCGACGGAAAAGCGGCGGTTCTTCAGCAGCCGGCGGGCCTCGGTGGCCCGCCAGTGCGCCAGGTACTGGATGGGCGGTGCGCCGACGGTGGCGGTGAACAGCTCGGCGAACGCCGTGCGCGACATGCCAGCCTCCTGGGCCATCGACTGGATGGTCCAGTCCTGTCCCGGTTGGGCGTGGATCGCGGACAGCGCCCGCGACAGGCGCGCGTCGGTGAGGGCGGCGAGCAGGCCGCGTGGCTGTTCGGCCTGGCGGACGTACTCGCACACCGCCATGGTGAAGAGCGAGTCGGCGAGCTTGTTCTGCACCAGCTGGCGACCCCACCGACGTTCGCGGCTGGTGTCGGCCAGCATCTGCGCCAGTTGCCGGAAGCCGGCACTGCTGTCCTGTCCGCGGATCACGAACCAGCGCGGCAGCGCGGCGAAGATCGGGTTGTGGGCCCCCGTGATGAACTCCAGTTCGCCGCACAGCATGTTGGTATCGCCCGCATCGGCGGTGTCGGCCAGATGGGGATCCGGCGAGGACGAAAGGATATGCCGCACGCCGGCGGGAAACACGATCAGGTCGCCGCGCTCCAGCAGCACCGGCGTTTCCAGGGCCTCGCCGCTGATCCAGCACCGGCCGTGCGTGACCAGATGGAACTGGCCATGGTGCGTCGCTGGCTCGCTGTCGTACCAGGTGCCGCAGTAGCGCACGTCGGCGGTGATCTCCACGCGCATCCGGTATGCACCCAGCACCGTCTCGAGCACGGCGTCGCGATCATCGTCCTCGGCCAGGCCGAAGGCAGGGGTGGGCGTTGCATCCATGCCGCCATCCTAGGCCACGGCATGCACGCGGACCATGACCGCGCGTCCGTCCGTTCATGCGCAGGCGTCCGCCACAGATCCGCTGCGGACGATGGGGCATATCGCCGGAACGCCGGGGAATGTTCTCCCGGCGCGCGCGGCGCTGGAATGGCATGGCGTCCTGCGGCGCTCCGTCGACGACGCCTTCCCCAACCCAACGAGGCTTTCCCATGAACACCACCAAGCTTTCCGGTCTTTCCGTCGCTGTCGCCGCCGCCGCCCTGTTCCTCGGCGCACCGATGGCCCACGCCGCCGAGTCCGGCTCCGCCAAGGTCGGCCATTGTGTCGGCGCCAATGCCTGCAAGGGGCAGGGCGCGTGCAAGAGTGCGTCCAACGCCTGCAAGGGCCAGAACGCCTGCAAGGGCCACGGCTTCACCGCAACCACCGCCGAAGCCTGCAAGACGGCGGGCGGCAAGTTCGAAGCGCCCAAGCCGCAGAAGAAGGCGGCCGACGCGAAGAAGGCCAACAGCTGACGCCCTGCGTGAGTGACGGAACGCCATGACGACGTCCCTGCACGGCTTCGGCCTGGGCCTGCGCCCGCAGCACTACGACGCGCTGCTGGCCGGTGGCGCGCGCGTGGACTGGCTGGAGATCCTCAGTGAGAACTATCTGGTGGACGGCGGCCGGCCCCTGTGGATGCTGGACCGGATGGTCGAACGCTGGCCAGTGGCCATGCACGGCGTCTCGCTCAACATCGGTGGCAGCGATCCGCTGGACCGCGGCTATCTGCGCGCGCTGGGCCGCCTGGCCCGGCGCGTGCGGCCGCGGATCGTGTCCGACCACCTGTGCTGGACGCGCCACGGGGGCGTCCAGTTCCACGACCTGCTGCCGCTGCCGCAGAACGACGACACGGTGCGGCACGTCGCCGCGCGCGTGCGCCAGGTGCAGGATGCGCTGGGGCAGACGCTGGTGCTGGAGAACGTGTCCAGTTACCTGCGCTTCGCCGACGACACGCTGGACGAAGCGCAGTTCCTGTCGGCGATCGTCGCGGAGAGTGGGTGCGGGCTGCTGCTGGACGTGAACAACGTTTTCGTCAACGCGCACAACCATGGCTTCGATGCGGTCGCCTTCCTCGACCGCCTGCCGCGCCGCGCCGTGCGCCAGATCCATCTGGCCGGGCACAGCGTGGACGTGCAGGGCAGCGGGCTGCTGATCGACACGCACGATGCACCGGTGCCCGATGGCGTGTGGTCGCTGTACGCAGAGGCCGTACAGCGTTTCGGCGACGTGCCGGCGATGATCGAACGCGACGACCACATTCCACCGCTCGACGAACTGCTGGCGGAACTGGAGATCGCGCGCCGGGTGGCGGCCGACGCGGACAACCGGGCGCAGGCCGCGTGAAGGCGATGGCCTCCCTCGCCTCGCGGCAGCAGGCGTTCGCGGGCGGATTGCTGGGTGGCGACATGGGCGCGGTTCCCGCGGTCCACGCGCGGGATGCGCACGACCGCGCGGCGCGCCTGCGCGTGTACGCGCAGGGTTACCGCTGGCGGCTGGTCGAGGTGCTGGGCAACGACTACCCCGTGCTGCGTGTGTCGCTGGGCGCGGATCGTTTCGATGTACTGGCGGCGCGCTACCTCGATGCGTGTCCCTCGCGCCACCCTTCGGTCCGCCACGTGGGCGCCCGGTTCCCGCGCTGGCTGGCCACGCACGCAAGCGATGATCGCGTGCGGTCCGACCTGGCCCGCCTGGAATGGCGTCAGGGTGAGGTGTTCGATGCGCCCGATGCGTCCCCGTGCACGCTCGACGACCTGCTCGCGGTACCGCACGGACGATGGCCACAGCTCCGCGTGACGTTGCACCCCGCGGTGCGTCGACTGCGCCTGCGCAGCAATGCGGTGGCACTGCTCGATGCGCATGCGCGGGGCATCCCGTTGCCACGGCTGGCCGCGCAACCCCTGACCGACTGGCTGCTGTGGCGGCATGACTTCGACGTGCACTGGCGACGCCTGCCGCGTGACGAGGCGATGGCGCTGGCGGCGGTCGCGCGCGGCGATGCATTCGCGGACTGGTGCGTGCGGCTGCCGGGCGCCGCGCCGGCATTGCGTGCCGCCGGCCTGCTCAAACGCTGGTTGACGGACGGTCTGGTGACCGGCCTGTCGACTTCATGACACCCCTGTAGGAGATTCCCATGCAATCCGCTCCCCTGCACGACCGCGTGCTTGCCTTCCTCAACGGCCATGGCTGGATCGGGCCGCTGCTGCTGCGGCTGGTGTTCGGCTACTTCTGGCTGGAAACCGGCTGGGCCAAGTTGAACAACCTGGCGTTCTTCACCGAGCGCTTCATCGAATGGGGCATTCCCTGGCCTGCCCTGAGCGCCGCGGTATGCGCCGGTACCGAATTCGTCGGCGGAGCGCTGATCATGCTCGGCCTGGCGACCCGGCTGACCATGCTGCCGATGATCTTCAACATGCTGGTGGCGCTGGCGGTGGTGGTGCTGCCCGGCATCTCCACGCTCGACGAATTCGTCGAGCTGGACGAAGTGCTCTACGTGGCGGTGTTCGTCTGGCTGCTGTTCGCCGGCCCCGGGCGCGCCAGCCTCGACCACCTGATCGCGCGCCGCACGGGCACGGTGGCGGCGGCGACCGCGTGACGGACGCGGGCGGGACGCGCGCTGCGTCCCGCCCCCGGCTTCAGAAACTGTTGTCGCCGTCCAGGATGCGCCCCAGTCCGCCCAGCACCGAGCCCTCGCCACGGGCCTGCCCGCCCCCCTGCGGCGCGGCCTGCAGCATGCGGCCGGCCAGGCGCGAGAACGGCAGCGACTGCATCCACACCTTCCCCGGGCCGGTCAGCGTGGCGAGGAACACGCCCTCACCGCCGAAGAACATGCTCTTGATGCCGCTGACCGGACGCACGTCCATGTTCACGCTGGCGTGGTAGGCCACCACGCAGCCGGTATCCACGTCGATGCGTTCGCCCGCCTGCAGCTCGCGCTCCACCACGGTACCGCCGGCATGCACGAACACCCAGCCGTCGCCTTCCAGCTTCTGCATGATGAAGCCCTCGCCGCCGAACAGGCCGGTCAGGATCTTGCGTTGCAGGTGGATGCCGACGGTGACGCCGCGCGCACCGGCCAGGAAGCTGTCCTTCTGGCAGATCAGGCGGCCGCCGTGCTCGTCCAGCTTCATCGCCAGCACCGTGCCGGGGTAGGGCGCCGCAAAAGCGACCTTGGCCTTGCCCTGGCCGGTATGCGTGTACAGCGTGGTGAACAGGCTCTCGCCGGTCAGCACGCGCTTCCCGGCCGAGAACAGCTTGTCCATGAAGCCGCCGCCCTGGCCACTGTGCGAGCCGTCGCCGAACACCGTGTCCATCTGCACGCTGCTGTCCTTGAACATCAGCGCGCCCGCTTCGGCGATGGCGCTCTCGCCGGGGTCCAGCTCCACTTCGACGAACTGCATGTCGCCGCCGACGATGCGGAAGTCGATCTCGTCGGCGGCCTTGCGCCCGCCGGATCCCGGCAGCGGTGGCAGGTGGGGCGGGGGCGTGGCGCTGCCGGCCAGTTCGGGCACCTCGCGCACCGGCTTCCATTCGCGCATGCCTTCGCGCCAGGCGAGGGCGCCGGGATTGCGCTGTGCGTACGTGCGGGCGGCGTCCCCGTCCAGCGGACCGGTGCGGTCGGCGCTGCCGGGAAGATTGAAGAACCAGTGGGTCATGGGAGCGGTCCTGAGGCCGGAAGAGGGCGCCGAGTCTAGCCCGGGGCCCCGCCCTGCGGTCATCTGCCCAAGGTCATCCCGCTGCCGCAAACGTACCCAGGGTAGGCTGGACGTATGGACCGACGCGCCGAGACGGCCGAATCGCCGTTACCTTCGTCGCGAACGGGACTTCCGGCCATTGCCCCGCCTGTTGCTGTAATGCAACATTCGCGTGCTAGCGCCGTCGCGCGCCCATCCCACCACCCATCCGGATAGCCACCGCCATGTCCCGAGTACGTCCTGCCGCCGCCAGGCCGCATCGCCTTGCCTTTGCCATCGCCGCGCTGCTGCCCTTCGGCACCGCCCTTGCGCAGGAAACCCCTGCCCCCGCCGCCACCGAAGCCTCCACGCTGGACACGGTGGAAGTCACCGCGCAGCGCAAGGTCGAGAACATCCAGGACGTGCCGGTCTCCATCAGCACCATCAACGGCGAACAGCTGGGCGTGCTGGCTTCCGGCGGCACCGACATCCGCTTCCTGTCCGGCCGCGTGCCCAGCCTGAACATCGAATCCTCGTTCGGCCGTGCGTTCCCGCGCTTCTACATCCGCGGCTACGGCAACACCGACTTCCGCCTCAACACCTCGCAGCCGGTCTCGCTGGTGTACGACGACGTGGTGCAGGAAAACCCGATCCTGAAGGGCTTCCCGCTGTTCGACCTGGAGCAGATCGAAGTGCTGCGTGGTCCGCAGGGTTCGCTGTTCGGCCGCAACACCCCGGCCGGCGTGGTGAAGTTCGAATCGGCCAAGCCCTCGCAGGAGACCAGCGGCTACGGCAAGGTCGGCGTGGGCAGCGACAACATGTGGAACGTGGAAGGCGCCGTGGGCGGTGCGCTGAGCCCGCGCTGGTCCGCGCGCGCCTCGGTGCTGTTCCAGCGTCGCGACGACTGGGTCGAGAACACCTATCCCGGCCCCAGCGACGGCTTCGAGGGCTATGACGAATCCGCCGGCCGCGTGCAGTTCCTCTACGAAGGCGATGCCTTCGAGGCATTGCTCAACGCGCATGCGCGCAAGTTGAACGGCACCGCGCGCCTGTTCCGCGCCAACATCATCGAGCCGGGCACCAACAACTTCGTCCCCGGCTTCGACGAGGACAAGGTCTCGCAGGACGGCCTGAACTACTCCGAGCTGGAATCGCAGGGTGCCAGCGCGCGCCTGCGCTGGGAGCTGGGCGACTACACGCTGCACTCGATCACCGGCTACGAGAGCGTCGAGACGATCAACCGCGGCGACATCGACGGCGGCTATGGTGCGGTGTTCCTGCCCGACTCCGGCCCCGGCGTGATCCCGTTCGCCTCGGAAACCGCCGACGGCATCCCCGACCACTCGCAGTGGACCCAGGAGCTGCGCATCGAATCGGCCTTCGACGGCCCGTGGAACTGGCAGGCCGGTGTCTTCTATTTCAAGGAAGACTACCGCGTCGAAAGCTTCAGCTACGACTCGCTCAACAACAGCGCGCAGGATGGCTACCAGCGCATCCGCCAGACCAACGACGCCTGGGCCGTGTTCGGCGCGGTGACCTGGCAGGCGACCGACAGGCTGGAACTGCGTGGCGGCCTGCGCTACACCGTCGACGAAAAGGAACTGACGGTCGAGGAATACTGGAACACCGGCTTCGCCCCCTGCGTGCTGGCCGGCAAGTGCACGCTGGCGCAGTTGGCCGCGCTGGAGCCGGACGGCGACCTGTCGGCTTCGCCCGAAGACAAGAAGTTCAACTGGGACCTGGCCGCGACCTATGCGGTGAACGACGACGTGAACCTGTACGCACGCGCCGCCACGGGCTTCCGCGGCAGCAGCATCCAGAGCGCGGGTGCGTTCAATGCCAAGTCGGTGGCCGGCCCGGAGACGGTGACCTCGTTCGAGACCGGCGTGAAGGCCGACCTGTGGGACAAGCGTGCGCGCCTCAGCGCGGGCGTCTTCTACTACCGCGTCAAGGACCAGCAGCTCACCGCCGTCGGCGGCGCCGCCAACGCCAACATCCTGCTCAATGCCGAAGAGTCGGTGGGCAAGGGTTTCGAACTGGACCTGCAGGCCTACGTGACCGACAACCTGCTGGTCACCCTGGGCAGCAGCTACAACGATACCGAGATCAAGGACGAGGACCTGGCCGTCGCCGTCTGCGCGGCTTGCACCGTGACCGATCCGCGCAATGCCGGCGGCCTGGCGCTGATCGACGGCAACCGCCTGCCGCAGGCGCCGGAGTGGGTGCACAACCTGACGGCGCGCTACGGTTTCGCCGTGGGTGAAGGCAGCGAGCTGTATGTCTACACCGACTGGGCGTACCGCAGCGAGGTGAACTTCTTCCTGTACGACTCCGTCGAGTTCACCGGCAAGTCGTCGCTGGAAGGCGGCCTGCGCGTCGGCTACGGCTGGGGCTACGGCGATTACGAAGTGGCGCTGTTCGGCCGCAACATCACCGACCAGCGTCGCATCGTGGGCGGCATCGACTTCAACAACCTGACCGGCTTCATCAACGAGCCGCGCACGGTGGGCGTGGAGTTCAGCGCGAAGTTCTGATGGTTCCGCTGTAGGAGCGACGTAAGTCGCGACCGGGAAAAGGGATCGCCGTGAAGACAAAGGCAGACCGAAGGGTCTGCCTTTTCTTTTGGATTGCCGGCAAGCCCGCAACGACCGCGACTCGCGTCGCTTCCACGGGAAGCATCAGGATGCCGGCGGCTCGCGTGGCGGGAAATGCAGCACCACGCCCCGCTTCTCCTCTTCCGGCGACTCCGGGCGCACCCACAGCAGCGGCACTTCGCGCGGCGCGGGCAGTTCGAGTTCGTCGTCGGCGCGTGCGGCGGCTTCCTCTTCCTCGATCTCCCAGCTGTATTTCTTCTTCGGCAATTCGGGGTCCAGGCGACGGAACAGGAACGCGGCGATCAGGCCCGCCACGGCGCCACCCATGTGCGCCTGCCAGGACACCCCGGGTTCGCGCGGCAGGACGGTCAACACCATGCCGCCGTAGAACAGGAACGCGATCATGCCCGTGGCGATCGCGGCGCGGTCGCGTCGCAGCAGGCCCAGCATGAAGATCATGAACATCAGCCCGTGGGTCAGGCCGCTCGCGCCCAGCGTATGCGTGCCGGGCTCGGCCAGCAGCCACGGGCCCAGGCCTGCGCCCAGCCACACCAGCGGGATCGCCCACAGCGTGGCCCGCGGATAGACCGCCCCGGCCAGCGTGCCGAGGATCAGCAGCGCCGACGCGTTCGCGGCGATGTGCTCCAGCGAGCCGTGCAGCAGCGGTGCGGTCAGGATGCCGAGCAGACCCTCCGCCGACAGCGGTGCGATGGTGAACGCGCGCACGTCGAAACTGTTCTGGGCCGAATACACCACCGCCAGCAGCAGCACGAAAGCCAGGCTCAGGTTGAGCGCGCGCAGCAGCCGCTTGCGGTCGTGGCGCTGTTGGGTTTCCGGGTCGAACGCCGGATCGTCGGGGTGCAGGTCCATGAACCAGTTCTGGCGGCAGGGCCGGCGAATGCAAGGGTCACCGGAATGGACAGACCATCCCGCGGACGGGATGGTCCGTCAAGCCGTGTCAGGCCTGCGGCTCGATCTTCTGCGGCCGCGCCAGGCTCAGCGCGACGGTCACCGCCAGGATCATGGCCACCGTGCCCAGCGACCACAGCACCGGGATCTTGTACACGTCCACCAGCAGCATCTTGCTGCCGATGAAGGCCAGCACCACGGCCAGGCCGTACGGCAGCAGGTGGAAGCGGTCCGCCATGCCGGCCAGCAGGAAGAACATCGCTCGCAGGCCCAGTACCGCGAACACGTTCGAGGTCAGCACGATGAACGGATCCGAGGTGATGGCAAAGATCGCCGGGATGCTGTCCACGGCGAAGATGACGTCGGTTACCGCGATCATCACCAGCACCACGAACAGCGGCGTATAGCGGCGGCGCTTGCCGCGGCCCAGCCACAACGCGGCGCCGTGGTAGCGATTGATCAGCGGCAGGTGGCCGGTGATCCATCGAAGCACCGGATTGTTCTCCAGGTCGGGTTCCTTGCCTGCGGCGAACCACATCTTGATGCCGGTCAGCAGCAGGAACGCGCCGAACAGGTACAGCAGCCAGTGGAACTTGGCCAGCAGCGCAGCGCCGACGAATATCAGGATCGCGCGCAGCACGATGGCGCCCAGGATGCCGATCACCAGCACGCGCTGGCGCTGCTCCTCGGGAACGGCGAAGTACGTGAACAGCAGCAGGAACACGAAGATGTTGTCGACCGCCAGCGCCTTCTCGACCAGATAGCCGGTCAGGAACTCCAGGCCCACGCGGTTGGCTTCCACCGCGCCCGCCGTCTCGTTGACGTACCACCACAGGGCGCCATTGAAGACCATCGCCAGTGCGATCCAGCCCAGGCTCCACCACGTCGCTTCCTTGAACGTCACCTTGTGCGCGCCGCCGTGGCGCATCAGCACCAGGTCCACCAGCAGCGCGATCACCACCAGGCCGCCGAAGCCGGCCCATAACCAGGGGTTGCCAATCGTTTCCATCGGGATTCCTGAAAAAAGTGGAGGACGGCCGCGGGCGCGGACATCTCGGAAACCAGGAAACGGGGATCCGGGGTATGCCTTCGCCAATGCGGCGAAGGTCTCGCTCACAGCCCGGTGGGCTGCCGTGGGACCGGAGCACGGATGCTCGAAATGACGGCCTGCACGTCGGGAGCTACTCCCCTTCTGCGGTGGATTGTCGCGGTGGCGCGCGCTGCGGTCAACCGCACGGGTAAAATGCGTTCATGAACACGCCCAACCCGACCGTACACCTGAAGAACGCCTGGCGTTCCAGCCACCCGTGGATCTTCCAGAAACTGGTCGAGAAGCCGGCCACCAAGCCCAAGCCCGGCAGCATCGTCGAGGTGGTCGGGGTGGACGGCGAGTGGATCGGCCGTGGCTTCTACAACGGCCACTCGCGGATCGCCGTGCGCATCCTGGAAACGCATCCGGACATTCCGGTGGACGCGGGCTGGTTCTCGCGCAGGATCGCCGACGCCGTGTCGCTGCGTCGCGACGTGCTGAAGCTGGATGCCGTCAGCGACGCCTGGCGCGTGGTGCACGCCGAGGGCGATGGCCTGTCCGGCCTGGTGGTGGACCGTTACGGCGACCTGATCGTGGTGGAGTTCTTCGCCGCCGGCATGTTCCGCCACCGTGAATGGATCTACGAGGCGCTGCGCGAGCAGTTCCCCGGCTGCCGCTTCCACAGCTTCGCCGACGAGCACGTGCAGAAGCAGGAAAGCTTCGACTTCCACGGCAACACCACCACCGAAGCCGAGGTCATCACCGAATACGGCATCAGGTTCCGCGCCGATCCGGCCGGCGCGCACAAGACCGGTTTCTTCGCCGACCAGCGCGAGAACCGCGAGTGGCTGAGCCGGCAGGTGGAAGGCAAGACCGTGCTGGACCTGTGCTGCAACACCGGCGGGTTCGCGGTGTATGCCGCCGCGCGCGGTGCGAGCGAGGTGCTGGGGGTGGACATCGACCAGGACGTCATCCAGATCGCCAAGGGCAACGCCAAGCTCAACAACGTGCGGCCGAAGTTCGTGCAGGCCGACATCTTCCCGTACCTGCGCGATGCGGCGAACCGCGGCGAGCAGTACGACGTGGTGATCCTGGACCCGGCCAAGATGACGCGCGATCGCGAGCAGGTGATCGCCGCGCTGAAGAAGTACCTCGACATGAACAAGCTGGCGCTGGGCGTGGTGAAGCCCGGTGGCCTGTTCGCGACGTTCTCGTGCACCGGCCTGGTCAGCGAGGAGCAGTTCCTCGACATGCTGCGCCGCGCCGCGTATTTCTCCGGCCGCACGATCCAGATCCTCAAGGTCGCCGGCGCCGGTCCCGACCATCCCTTCATGGCGCACGTGCAGGAATCGCGCTACCTGAAGGCGGTGTTCTGCCGCGTGGTGGACTGAGCATGATGCGCGGCCTGCGGATCGTTCCGGTCCTGCTGGCCCTGTTGATCGCGGGGTGCGCATTGACGCCCGGCACGCCCTGGCAGTCGCTGGCCGATGCGGCGCAGTGGCGCAGCGTCGGTGCCGCCACGCTGGATCCGCGCTGGCAGGTGCGGGACGGCGAACTGGCGCTGATCGCCGCCGGCGGGGGCGACATCATCAGCGTCGGCACGTACGGCGACTTCGAACTGGAACTGGAATGGCGCCTGCCGCCCGGCGGCAACAGCGGCCTGTTCTACCGCGCCGTCGATGCCTCGCCGGTGTGGGCGCGGGCGGTGGAGTACCAGTTGCTCGATGACCGGGAAGCGGAGGATCGCGTCATCCCCAGCCATCGGGCCGGGGCCGTGTACGACCTGGTCGCACCGTCACGCGACGTGTTGCGTCCGATCGATGCGTACAACGAAACGCGCATCGTCGCCTGCGGTCCGCGGGTGGAGCACTGGCTCAATGGCGTGCGCGTGGCGACCTACGACCTGGACAGCGAGGACTGGAAACAGCGCGTGGCCGCCAGCAAGTTCGCCGGCCAGGCGGAGTTCGCCAGGGCGCGCCGCGGCCATCTCGCGCTGCAGGACCATGGCAATGCCGTATACCTGCGCAACGCGCGCATCCGCGCGCTGGGCCCTGAGTGCGCGACGATGCCCCTGTAGGAGCGACGTCAGTCGCGACCGCAGGCTGACAGGCGTCGATGGCGCCGGACGATCCATCCCGGCGCACCTGCGATTGTTGATGATCTCTGTGCCGTCCGGCCGTGCGGTCGCGACTGACGTCGCTCCTACGATGGCCGGCCAGGGGATTCGAACGCTCAGCTCTCCGGCGACAGCTCGATGCAGTCGAACTGCACGTCCGGATTGACGTCCGCATCGTAGTCCACGTCGCTGCGTTCGAACCCGAACAGCTTCAGGAACTCGTGCTTGTAGTTGGCGTAGTCGGTCAGCTGGAACAGGTTTTCCGTCGTCACCTGCGGCCACAGCGCCTTGGCCTGCGTCTGCACTTCCGGCTTCAGTTCCCAGTCGTCCAGGCGCAGGCGGTTCTCGTCGTCGGTCGTGGCCGGCTGGCCATCGGCGCGGTACATGCGGTCGCGGTACAGGCGGTCCAGCTGCTCGATGGTGCCTTCGTGCAGGCCCAGCTCCTTCATCACCTTGAACACGATGCTGATGTACAGCGGCATCACCGGGATGGCCGAACTGGCCTGCGTCACCACCGACTTCAGCACGGCGACGTTCGCCGTGCCACCGGTCCTCTTCAGGCGTGCGTCCAGGCGCTGCGCGGTCTGGTCCAGGTCGACCTTGGCGCGCCCCAGCGCACCGTGCCAGTAGATCGGCCAGGTGATGTCGGTACCGATGTAGCTGAAGGCGACCGTGCGCGCGCCATCGGCCAGCACGCCGGCCTTGTCCAGCGCATCGATCCACAGTTCCCAGTCCTGCCCGCCCATCACGGTGACGGTGTCGGCGATCTCCTGCTCGGTGGCCGGCTCGATGGTGGCCTGGACGATGGCGTCCTTGTTCGTGTCGATGGCCGTGGAGGTGTACGGTGCGCCGATCGGCTTCAGCGCCGAGCGCTTCACTTCACCGGTGGTCGGCAGCTTGCGCACCGGCGACGCCAGCGAGTAGACCACCAGGTCGACCTGGCCACCCATTTCCGCCTTGATCAGTTCGATCACCTTGGCGCGCGCCTCGTCGGAGAACGCATCGCCGTTGATCGACTTGCTGTACAGGCCGGCTTCCTTCGCCGCCTTGTCGAAGGCGGCGGAGTTGTACCAGCCCGCGGTGCCGGCCTTCTTTTCGCTGCCGGGCTTCTCGAAGAACACGCCCAATGTGTCCGCGCCGAAGCCGAACGCCGCGCTGATGCGTGCCGCCAGGCCGTAGCCGCTGGACGCACCGATCACCAGCACCTTCTTCGGGCCGTCGCTGCGCACGCCCTGCGCGCGCGTGGCGGCGATCTGGTCACGCACGTTGAGCGCGCAGCCGAGCGGATGGGTGGTGGTACAGATGAAGCCGCGGACTTTGGGATGGATGATCAACGTCGTAACCCGGGGGATGGTGTGCCTGCGCGGCATCTTAGTGCCGCCGGCGCCGGGAATGAAGCGCCACGCCTGCACACGCAGGCGTATGGGAAGGTAGCGTGCGCCATGCGCACGCCCCCGGCAGCCCTCAGATCAACGCGGATCGTGCGCATGGCGCACGCTACCCCATCAGACGTCTCCACTCTTGGCCAGCATGCTGTTGCGGCGGCTGTAGGCCAGGTAGACCACGATACCGACCGCATTCCACAGCAGGAACCACAGCTGCGTACGCTGCGGCAGGCTCCAGAACAGGTACAGGCAGCCGATGATGGCGACCGGGCCGACCACCCAGGCCAGCGGTGCGCGGAAAACGCGCTTGCGCTCCGGTTCGCGCGTGCGCAGCACCAGCAGGCAGACGCCCACGGCAACGAAGGCCGCCAGCGTGCCGGCATTGGCCAGTGCGGCGATCTCGTCCAGGCGCGCCACGCCGGCCAGGGCCGCCACCAGCACGGCGGTGAATACCGTGATGGCTACCGGCGTGCCGGTGCGCGCATTGACCTTCGACAGGCTGCGCGGCAGCAGGCCGTCGCGCGACATGACGAAGAAGATGCGGCTCTGACCATAGAAGAACGCCAGCAGCACCGTCGGCAGCGCGATGATTGCCACGATGCCGATCACCAGCGCGGCGGTGCCGTGGCCCAGTTCGCGCATGATCAGCGCCAGTGGCTCGGCGCTCTGGCCGAACACGGTGTAGCTCAGCGCGCCGACCGCCGCCACCGCCACCAGCAGGTAGATCAGCGTGCAGCCGACCATCGAGCCGATGATGCCGATGGACAGGTCGCGGCCGGGATTCTTGGTTTCCTCGGCCGCGGTGGAGATCGCATCGAAGCCGTAGAAGGCGAAGAAGATGATCGCCGCCGCCGCCATCACGCCGCGTTCGACCCCATCCGGCCCGATCGATTTCGGGAAGCCGTACGGCATGAACGGTTGCAGGTTGTCCGGGTTGAAGGCCGGCAGTGCGACGGCGATGAACACCGCCAGGGCGATCAGCTTGAGCACCACCAGGATCGCGTTGAGCGTGGCGCTCTCGCGCGTGCCGGCGATCAGCAGGCCGGCGACCATGAAGGTGATGACGATGGCGGGCAGGTTGATCACGCCACCGGCATGCGGGCCCGCGGACAGCGCGGCGGGCAGGGTGACGTTCCAGCCGAAGTTCTGCTGGACCCATTCCAGAAAGCCGACAAAGTAGCCGGACCAGCCCACCGCCACCGTGCTGACGACCAGCGAGTATTCGAGGATCAGGCTCCAGCCGACGATCCAGGCGATCGCTTCACCCAGCACACCATAGCTGTAGGTGTAGGCGCTGCCGGCGGCGGGCATCATCGTCGACAGTTCGGCATAGGCCAGCGCCGCGCAGGCGCAGACCACGCCGGCGACCACGAAGGAGATCAGCACCGCGGGTCCGGCTTTCTCCGCGCCCACGCCGATCAGCGTGTAGATGCCGGTACCGACGATGGCGCCGATGCCCAGCGCCACCAGGTGCGGCCAGCTCAGCGTGGGCACCAGCCGGCGCCCTTCCTCGTGCTCGGTGATCCGGTCGATGGATTTGCGCCGTAGCCAGGTCATGGAAACTCCTCGTGTGCGTCAACGGGACTGCACGCCGGCGACAGGCCGGCGCAGGAAGGATCAGGGGGAGAGCCCGCGGCGTTTCCCCGCCCCGGGACCGCCAGCAGCCTAAGCGCGCACGGCACGGCTGGCAATCGGCGCTGCACCACGCAGGGCGCGCGGGTCAGAGATACGACGGCCGCGCGGGGTCGAACACCAGCGGGTAGCGATGCACGTCCAGCAGGTCCAGGAAGATGTCCAGACCCTCGTCCGAACGCACCAGGTCGTACTCGGCCTCGGAGACCAGGTGCACCACCAGCGTCTCGATGCCGTGGCCCTCGTGGACCAGGTTGTCGAACAGGTGGCGGTCGCCGGCCACCACCGGCGGCAGCAGCAGGAACGTGCGGAAGTCGGTGGACGCCAGTGGAGGCTGCGGCGCCGGCACGGTATGGCCATAGCCCAGCCAGCTGCCTTCGGCGAACGGCAGCTTGGCCAGCCAGCGCAGCTGTGCGAAATAGTCCGGGTCCAGGTCGCGCACGTACCAGATCAGTTCGCGCGCGGCGGATTCGTCGCCGTCGTAGCCGGCCGGCAGGGTCATCAGCCGGTCGCTCATGCCGCTGGTGACCAGCACGTAGCCCTCATCCTCTGGCGAAGCGCTGTCGCAAGCTTCGATGAAGTTGCGGCCGAAGACGTGGATGTCCACGCGATGTGCCGCGTCGCGGTCGCGGTCGATCCGCTCGGGTTCGCCCAGGGCATCGCGCAGCGCATCGGCACGTGCCTGCGCGAGCGCGGGCAGCGGATCCGGCGCGGCGCCCATCCAGGTCTTCAGTCGTTGCAGCATGCCGGCTTCCCCAAGCGGTCGTGCGCGCCGACTGTGCGCCGCGCTGCCAAGGGGGTCAAGCACGCCATGCCGGAGCCGTGACGCGCCACCCGCTTGGACCGCGACGCCGCTCGCGCCGCGGACGCGGCCATGCCGCCGCAGCCGGTGAGACCGCAGCCGCTACACTGTCCGCATGGAATCCCAGACCCTGCTCATCCTGTTGCTGATCCTGGTGGCCGTGGCCATCGTGCTGCTGGCGTTGTTGCTGCTGCGCCGCCCCGAGGCCCGCATCGGCGCGCTGCTGGAGCGCGCGCTGCGCGATGAGCAGCGCGAGGGCCGCAGCGAACTCCGCGAACAGCTGGAAGGCCTGTCCCGGGCGCAGGAAATCCGCATCGACGGCTTCGGCCGCAGTTTGGCCGATCTCGGCGTGCGCACCGACCAGCGACTGGACGTGCTGCGTGACACGCTGACCGAAGACGCACGCAAGGGACGCCTGGAAGCCGGCGAATCGCAGCAGCGCTTCGCCGACGCACTGGGCCTGCGGCTCAACGAACTCACCCAGCGCAACGAGCAGCGCATCGGCGAGATGCGCGCCACGCTGGAGGCGCGGCTGAAGGAACTGCAGGCCGACAACGCCGCCAAGCTGGAGCAGATGCGGCAGACGGTGGACGAAAAGCTGCACGCCACGCTGGAAACCCGCCTGACCGAGAGTTTCGGCAACGTCACCCGCATGCTCGCCCAGGTGCACCAGGGGCTGGGCGACATGAACAAGCTGGCGGCCGATGTCGGCGGCCTGCAGCGCGTGCTGACCAACGTGAAGAGCCGCGGCGTGTTCGGCGAAGTGCAGCTGGCCGGCCTGCTCGAGCAGGTATTCGCGCCCGACCAGTACGCCGGCAACGTGGCCACCGTGCCCGGCAGCAGCGAACGCGTCGAATTCGCGGTGCGTTTCCCCGGATCCAGCAGCGACGCGGTGGTGTGGCTGCCGATCGATGCCAAGTTCCCGCGCGAGGACTATGAGCGTCTGCTGGATGCGCAGGAACGCGTCGATGCCGAGGCGGTGAAGCAGGCCGGCGACGCGCTGGAGCGCGCGGTCCGCAAGCAGGCGCAGGAGATCCGCAAGTACATCGCGGTGCCGCACACCACCGAGTTCGCCATCATGTTCCTGCCCACCGAAGGGTTGTATGCGGAAGTGCTGCGCCGTCCCGGCCTGTTCGAGGCCCTCCAGCGCGACCAGCGCATCACCATCGCCGGTCCGACGACGCTGCTGGCGCTGCTGACCAGTCTGCAGGTGGGCTTCCGCACGGTGGCCATCGAGAAGCGGTCGGCCGAAGTCTGGAACATCCTGGCCAATGCTAAACGCGAGTTCGGCAAGTTCGGCGACGTGATGGACTCGGTGAAGACCAAGCTGGACCAGGCCAGCAAGCAGATCGACCAGACCGGCGTGCGCACGCGCGCCATCGAACGCAGCCTGCGCGATGTCGAGTCGCTGCCCAGCGCTGGTGAGCCGAAGCGGCTGGTCGGGGACGAGGCGGAGTAACCGGCGGCTACACCGGAACCAGGTAGCGCGGGCAAGCGCAGCGCACCCGGGGCATCGCGACATGTCCGACCCCCGTGTTCCCGGATGCGGCCGTTGGCCTTGCCCGGCTACGCGATCCTCCGCCATGCGGGGAGACGGCATCCATCCCGCACCGCGAGGGTACCGACGGAACAAAGAAAAACGGCGCCCATGGGCGCCGTTCTCAGTTCCATCGCCGGCGCGCGGATCAACCGCCCGGCGTGATCTCCGGCATCGGCATGGCATCCACCGGCACGGTGGGGTCGCTCTCGTCCTGCAGGTATTCCGGCAGATTCTCATCCGGCGCGCTCCGCTTGCTGTCGCCTTCGATCTGGTAGTTGCGGCGCGCCAGCCACGAATCACGGACCAGCGCGTAGTCATCCACCGCGCCTTCGCGCAGCGTGTCCAGCGACAGCAGTTGAGACCGCGTATCGACCAGGTTCAAGCCCTGCAGGAAAAGGCGCGTGCGGTCGTCGTCGATCTGGCGCACCGGGCTGAGCGGCATGTCGCCCGCCATGCCCAGCACGTCGCGCACGGTACGCGGGCCGAAGAACGGCAGCTCCACATAGCGCGAGCGTCGCCAGCCCCAGACACCGAGCGTCTGCCCGAAGTCCTCGGTGCGACGCTTCATCTTCAGGTCGCTGGCGGGGTCGAAGATGCCGCCGATGCCCAGCGTGGAATTGAGGACGAACCGGCCCAGGGTCTGCCCGGCGTCGCGCGGACGCCCCTGCAGCAGCTGGTTGACCATGGTCAGCGGCTGCCGCAGGTTGTCGAAGAAGTTGCTCACGCCCAGCCGCACCGGTCGCGGCAGGACGCTGGTGTAAGCGCGCGCCAATGGCCGGGCGATCGCGCGATCCACCGCGTTGTTGAACGCATGCACCTTGCGGTTGAACTTTTCCCACGGGTCGTAGGACGGCACGCTCTGCGCGGCTGCCGGCAGGGTGGGGTCGGCGACGGGGTTGTATTCGTCCTGCCCGTAGATGGCCGCGAAATCGTCTTCGGCGGCGGTGCTGCCGGCCGGCGGTGCGGTGGCGGGCGCCGCGTCGAGGCTGGCGACATCGATGGGCGGCTCGGCGGGCAGTGCCGGGGGGAGCGTGTCATCCACGGGGCTGCCGTCAACGGGCGTGCTCGCGGCAGGCGTGCCATCGACCACCACCGGGACGGGCGGTGCCTCGGCGCCGGACTTGGGCGCCGACGCGCAGGCCGAAGCCAATGCGGCCAACAGGACGACAGTGCTGAGTCGGAACAGGTTCATCCCGCTTCCTTGGGTGTGGCGTGGGGGTGGGGTGGAGCTACGCCGGAAAATCCAGTTCCGGCGTCAAACGGTAGGCGGCCTGCAGGTCGGCGAGACCGGCAGGGTGTCCTTCGAAACGGAGCGCCGTGCCGCCGGCGCGCGCGCGCGCGGCCAGCTCGGCCAACAATGCCAGCCCGGCACTGTCCACGGTAGTCACAGGGGTCAGGACGATGCGTTGCACGCCCGCCAGCTGCGACGAGGCCTGCGCCCACAGGGCCGCCGCCGCGCCGCGGTCCAGCGCGCCCGTGAAGACCAGCGCGTCGGCGTCCCGGCTCAGCCGGGCATCACTTGCCGCTGGCATTCCCGCCGACCTGCATCTTGCCGGTACGCAACTCGGAGGCGACCTGCGGGATGGATTTCTGCCGCAGCGGCGCATCGAACTGGTTGCGGAAGGTCTGCACGAACGACACGCCTTCGACCATCACGTCGAACACCTTCCACTGGCCGCCGACCTGGCGCACCAGGTAGTCGACCGGAATCGGATCGCCGTCCGGGCGCAGCATCTCGCTGGCCACCTTCACGCCGCGGCCGCCGGGCAACGCCGTCTCGGACTTCACGCGCACGCGCAGCTTGGTGTTGAAGTCCAGCAGCGCCGAGCCGTAGCGCGACATCAGGCTGTCGCCCAGCGCATCGGCGAACAGCTTGATGTCGCCCTCGGCCGCGCCGCGCGCATGCACGCCCAGCACCAGCCGCGCGGCGTAGTCGCGGTCGAACAGCGTGTTGAATTCGCTGTTCACGTACTGCTTCAGCGCCGCCGGGTTGGCCTTGAACTCAGGGCGGCGCTTCTCGAGCGTGGCCAGGATGCGGGTGCTGCTGCTCAGCACCAGCTGGCTGGCGGCGCTGGGCGCGGGTTTCGCGGTCGCGGTGGCCTGGGCGAACACCGTGGCCGGTGCCGCCGCCAGCAGGGCCGAGGACAGCACGACGGTCAGGAGGGAGCGCTTCATCGAAATCTTCATGGCTGGGGTTCTTCCGTAGCAGGGGGAGCGGCGGATTCACCGCTGGTCGGGGCGTCGCCCGCGGGCGCGGCACTGGCACCACCGGTGCCACCGCTGAACATGTACTTGCCGGCCAGCTGCAGCAGGTCGACGGCAGGCTGGGTGAAGGCGATCTCGTCGCCGGGCTTCAACGGTTCCGGGTCGCCGCCGGGCGACAGGCCGATGTAGTTCTCGCCCAGCAGGCCGCTGGTGAAGATGCCCGCGGCGGTGTCGCCGGGCAGATCCTTGAACGTGTTGTCGATGGACAGGGTCACGACAGAGTCGAATTTGACCGGATCCAGCTGAATGTCGGCCACCTGCCCGATCACCACGCCGCCGATCTTGACCGGCGCCTGCTTGCGCAGCTGGCCCAGGTTGGTGAAGCGCGCGGTCAGCTCGTAGCTGCCGCCGCCCACACCGAAGCGCTTGTTGGTGGAGGCCAGCGCCAGCACCAGCAGTGACGCCAGCGCCAGCAACAGGAAGGCGCCGACGGCGAATTCGAGACGGGGTCCACGGACGGACATGGGTCAGCTCCTGAAAAGCAATGCAGACATGACAAAATTGAACATCAGCACCAGCAGCGAGGCGTTCACCACCGCGCGGGTGGTGGCCACGGAAGTGCCTTCGATGGTCGGCTCGGCGTGGAAGCCCACGTACGCGGCGACCAGCGCGGCGGTGCCGCCGAACACGGCCGACTTCAACAGCGCCACGCCGAAGTCGTCCCAGAAATCCACGCTGTTCTGCAGCGCCGACCAGAACGTGCCGTTGTCCAGGCCCAGCACGTGCACGGCTTCGAAATAGCTGGCGCTGATCGCCAGCGAACAGAAGAAGCCGGTCAGCAGCGGCACCGTCAGCACCGCCGCCCAGAAGCGCGGCGCCACGGCCTTGGCCACCGGATCGATGGCCATCAGTTCCAGCGCCTTGATCTGGTCGGTGGCACGCATCAGGCCCAGTTCGGCGGCGATGGAGCTGCCAGCGCGGCCGATGAACAGCAGCGCGGTCAGCACCGGGCCCAGCTCGCGGTACAGCGACAGGCCCAGCAGCGTGGACAGCGCATCGCTGGCGCCGAATGTGGTCAGCGTGCGGTAGCCCTGCAGCGTCAGCACCAGGCCCACGAACGCACCGCCCACGGCGATGATCGGCAGCGAGCGGCCGCCGATCTTGTAGATCTCGCGGGTCAGTTCGGCGAAGAAGTCGCGGGTCGGCCTGGAGGCGCGGAACACCGACAGCGAGAACAGGCCGGCGCGGCCAAGCGAACGGGTGGCGGCGACAAAAGGCATCAGGACAGATCCCCGTGTGCAGGGTGCGGCCCCTCCCCCCGCCTGCGGGGGGAGGTTGGGAGGGGGGCCAGCGCGGAGGCCCGGGCATCGCGCTCGCCCCCACCCCAGCCCTCCCCCGCTTCGCAGGGGAGGGGGCGCATCAGGAGCGCTTGGGCATATCCCATCAGGCCGCCTCCGTCCGCTTCATCGCATCGAACGCGATCGGGCCGTCCGGCTCGCCGCGCAGGAACTGCTTCACCAGCGGGTCAGACGTCGCTTCAAGTTCGGACGGCGTGCCGGAGAACACCAGTCCGCCATTGGCGATCACCACCGCCTGGTCGGCGATGGGCAGGGTTTCATGCACGTGGTGGGTCACGATGATGCTGGTCAGTCCCAGGGTGTCGTTGAGGCGCTGGATCAGGCTCATGATCACGCCCGAGGCGATCGGATCCAGGCCGGTCAACGGTTCGTCGTAGATCATCAGCGGCGGGTCCAGCGCCAGCGCGCGGGCCAGCGCCACGCGGCGGGCCATGCCGCCGGACAGCTCGCGCGGGAAGGCGTCGGCGGCCGCGCGCAGGCCCACCGCGTTCAACTTGAAGTCCACCAGCCGGCGGATCAGCGCGTCCGGCAGCTTGGTGTGCGTGCGCAGCGGCAGCGCCACGTTGTCGGCCACGGTCAGGTCGGTCAGCAGGCCATTGCCCTGCAGCAGCACGCCGATGCCCTTGCGCATCTCCAGCAGCGCGCGGCTGCGGTGCGGTACCGGCTGGCCGAACACCTCCACCGTGCCGGACGCCGGCGGCAGTTCGCCGGTCAGCGCCGCCAGCAGCGTCGACTTGCCGCTGCCCGACGGTCCCAGCACCGCGGTGATGCTGCCGGCAGGCACGGCCAGGTCGATGCCGCGCAGGATCGTCCGGCCCCCGCGATCCAGGCGGAGGTCGGACAGGCGCACGGCGGTGGCGGCGGCAGTCGTCATGGCGTCGTCGGCGGATCTCGTGGCGGGGAAGGACGCGCGATCCGGCAGGGACCCCGCGTTAACGGAAAAACAACGGTGTAGCTTCGCGGCCGGTGGCTGAACATAAACCGTACCGCGCAGTTTGATTATTGTGGCATCGCCGGACGTCCTCTCGCATGGGCGTGCCTGGATCCGTCAGACCGTGGCGGAATCGGACCTCCACCACCGCCTTGCCAGGGAGCATGCTGGCCCCGGCGCTTTAAGAAGGTCTTAAGCGACCGGCAGAGACGACTGCCCCTGTCTCGGCATTCGCGACGGCGCTGCGGCAAGATGGCGCGATGCCTGCCGACTTCACGTCCGACTTCCGCCTGTATCCGTCCAACGCCCTGGAACTGCTTGCCGCGCTGCTGGCGGACGAGCTGCGCCGGCCGGTGCCGGGCCAGGGGTTGCTGGCGCCGGACACGGTGCTGATCCCGCAGGTGGCCATGCGCCGCTGGTTGCAGGCCACGCTGGCGGACCGCTACGGCATCGCGGCCAACCTGGAGTTCCTCACCCCCGGCGAGTTCGTCGCCCGCGCGCTGGACGCGAATCTCGGCAAGGCACCGGACGACCTGGACATGGCGGCCCTGCAGTGGCGCCTGTATGGCGAGCTGGGCCAGCCGGCGGTGCGCGCGCACCCGGCGCTGGCGGCGATCGATGCCTGGCTGGACGATGGCGATCCGCTCAAGCCCTGGACGCTGGCGGGCGAACTGGCCGGCGTCTTCGAGAAATACCAGGCCTGGCGCCGCGACTGGCTGCTGCGCTGGGAAGCCGGCGCCGACCCCGACGACCCGCAGGCCCGCCTGTGGCGCGCCGTCGCCGCCGGCCGGCAGTACCGCGCGCGCCGCATCCACGACTACCTGACGCGCTTCGGCCGCGCCGACGGTCCGCTGCCGCAGGGCCTGCCCGGGCGGCTGCTGGTCTTCGCCACCCTCAATGTGTCGCCGGACGTGCTGCGCGTGCTGGCCACGCAGGCGCGCGTGGGCACGCTGCATTTCTACCTGCCTACGCCGGCACGCGGCTACTGGGGCGACCTGCAGACCCTGCGCGAGCGCCGCCGCATCGGCGACAGCGATCTGTTCGCCGACGACGTGCAGGAAAACCCCCTGCTGCAGGCCTGGGGCGCGGCCGGGCGCGACTTCATGGCATTGCTCGGCGATTACGAAGTGGTGCACCCGCGCGCGGAGATCGACGTGTACGCCGATCCGCTGGCCGCCGACGGTCCCGACACGCTGCTGCGCCGCCTGCAGTCGGACCTGTTCCACCGCCGTGCGCCGGCCGTGCCGCCGCCCCGCGCCTCGCTGGACCTCGCCGATCCCAGCCTGCAGGTGCATGCCTGCCACACGCGCCTGCGCGAACTGCAGGTGCTGCACGACCAGCTGCGCGCGCTGCTGGACGATCCCCGCTTCGACCCGCCGCTGCAGCCGCGCGAGATCGCGGTGCTGGCGCCGGACATCGACCCGTACGTGCCCTATCTGGACACCGTGTTCGGCGGCGCCGGCCACGACGATGCGCTGCCGTGGGCGCTGGCCGACACCAGCCCGCTGGCCAGCGAACCGCTGGCGGAGGTGTTCCTGCGGCTGCTCGCGCTGCCTGTGTCGCGCTTCGGCCTGGACGAGATCCTCGATCTGCTGTCCAGTGCCCCGATCGCGGAGGTATCCGGGCTGGATGCCGATGCCATCGACCGCCTGCACGGCTGGCTGCGCGAGGCCGGTGCACGCTGGGGGCTGGATGCCACGCACCGCGCCGCGTCCGATGCGCCGGCCGACGATGCCTACACCTGGCAGTTCGCGCTGGACCGGCTGCTGCTGGGCCATGCGAGCGGCAGCGACGACGAGATCGCCGGTGTCGCGCCGTGGCCGGAACTGGAAGGCGGCGCGCTGGATGCGCTCGACACGCTGGTGCGCCTGCTGCGCGAACTCGCCCGTCAACGCCGTGCGCTCGGCGACGCGCAGACCCCGGCGCAGTGGCGCGAACGCCTGCTGCACCTGCTCGATGCGCTGTTGCCGGAACGCCCCTCGGCACCGCGCGCGCAGCGCGCCCTCGACCGCCTGCGCACGCTGGTCGACCGTTTTGCCCGCGATGCGGACGCGGCGGGTTTCACCGGCATCGTGCCGGCAGAGGTCGTGCGTGCGCATTTCGCCGACCTGCTCTCGCAGGCCGACACGCGCGCCCCGCTGCTGACCGGCGGCATCAGCATCGGCCGCATGGTGCCCATGCGCCTGCTGCCGTTCCGCGTGATCTGCCTGCTGGGCATGAACGACGGCGACTTCCCCCGGCGCGATGCCGCGGCCGGCCTCAACCGCCTCACCGCCGATCTCGGCACCGACCGTCGCCGCCCTGGTGACCGCTCCACGCGCGAGGACGACCGCTTCCTGTTCCTGCAGCTGTTCGCCGCCGCGCAGGACGTCTTCTACGTCAGCTACCTGGGCGCCGATCCGCGCGACGGCAGCGCACGCGAGCCGTCCGTGCTGGTCAGCGAACTGCTGGACGTGGCCGCGCGCTACCACGCCGACGCGAAGGCCAAGGACGCGCTCGTCGTCCGCCACACCTTGCAGCCGTTCGCGCCGGCGGCGTTCGGTACGGGTGATGCGCGGCGCTTCTCTTATCGCCGGCAGTGGTGGGAGGCCGCCGCACAGTCCGTGCAGCGGCGCATGCCTTTGAGGCCATGGTTCGGTGGGGTGATGCCGTTGCCGAACGAATGGTCAGACACGCTCACGCTCGACGCGCTGCGAGGATTCTTGCGGGCGCCGGCCGAGACCTTTTTGCGTCAATGCCTTGGCCTACGGCTCGCCGAGATCGAGGGAGCAGATGACGACATTGAGCCACTGGTCGCGCCCGGTCGCGGCCTGCAGCGGAAGCAGCTGCAGCAAGCGGTGTTCGAGGCTCGCCTGCGTGGCGAGGACGATCTCACGATGCAAGCGCTGCTGCGTGCGCGAGGATTGCTGCCATCGGGTCCGCTCGGCGCGCATGTGCTCGCAACGATTCGCAAGGAGGTCGACGCCTATGCAGACCAGTTTAAGGCTTGGCGCGGCGACGCTACGCCCCAGTCGCTGCGGCTCGACGTGCCCCTCGATGGCGTGCGCTTGCTGGGCCGCATCGTTGACGTATATCCGCAGGGGGTCGCGCGCGTGCGTTTCGGCGCACCGAACGGCAATTCGTCGATCCGCGACGGCCTCGACTGGCTTCTCATGCGCGCAGCCGGGCTGGATATGCCATTCGTGCAGTTCCATGACAGTGAAGGCTTCGGCCTTGGCCCGCACGCAAAACCGAACATCGGTATCGACGAAGCGCGCACGCTGCTCGCGAAGCTCATGGACCTGCGTGTGAAGGGGCTATGCGCGCCGCTGCCGTTCGCGCCGTACAGCGGCTGGGAACTGTTCAAGGCGCCGACCCTAGAGCGTGGATTGAATGCTGCGATGAAGAAGTGGGCCGGCAGCGATCGCGCCTGGGGCGAAGGACAGGGCGAAGCGCTGCGGCTCGCGTTGCGCGGGCGCGAGCCGTTTACCGATGAGGCTACGCGGGTCGCGTTCGTCGACCAGACGATGACTATCTTCAGCGCTGTGGTATCTGGCCAACTATACCAAGGTACTGACCTCGACGCGCTGCGTGAGATTGCCGCCGACCTCGACGTGGAGGACTCGGAATGAGTACCACGCGCGACCCGTACCTTGAACTGCCACTCGACGGCCTGCGCGTGATTGAAGCATCGGCAGGCACCGGCAAGACGTTCACGCTAGCCACGTTGGTAATACGACTGGTAGTCGAGCGTGGATTGAAGATCAGTGAGATCCTTGCGGTGACCTTCACTGAGGCGGCGACACAGGAACTGCGCAGCCGCATCCGCGCGCGACTGATGCTGGCGGCCGAACTAGTAGGTAAACCGCCGGGTGCGGACGCATCGCCGGAAGCCATGCTCACTCGTGACGTGCTGGACACGCATCTCGCGCAGAGCACGGAAACGGAAGAAACGCTACGTACGCGCCTGTATGCCGCGGCAAATGACATTGACCTAGCAGCAATCTTCACTATCCACAGTTTCTGTGCCCGTGTGCTTCGCGAACACGCGCTTGAATCCGGGCAGGGCCTCGACGCTCCCGAGTTAATGACCAGTGACGCCGTACTGCGGAAGTCCGTTGCGGCCGACCTTTGGCGCGCATACGGTGCAACCGACGACATAGTCGACAACCTGTTCGCATTGTGGATTGGTGGGCCACAAGAATTGGCCAAAGACCTGACGCCGCTGGTGCGTGAACGCGTATTGCGGCCGGCACTGGCGGAACTTCCGGATGATCCAGCGCCGCGGTTGCGTTCTGCAGGTGAGGTGCTCGCGAATACACTGAGGACTCATGGCGATGATTTCCACGCCGCGCTCATCGGAGCCGTCGAGAACAAAATTCTCAACGGCAAGAGCTACACGATTACTTGGATCGAAGAGCTGTTCGCGTCGCTGAAGGCCTGGTGTGCGCTAGGTGACGCGGGCGTCGCGTTCGAGCATGCGAAGCTTGGAAATCTGCAGCGCACGGTATTGGTAGAGAAGACCAACAAGACAGCTAAAGGTCCTACGCCGGATTCACCTATCTGCGATGCCATTCCCGCCTACCTGGATGCTCTCGCCGCCATCGGCGAGTGGAACGACGTCCGCCGCGCTGAATTGCTACACCGCATAAGCAAGGAAGCGCGCGAACGCTTCACGAGATTCAAGCAACAGCAACGCGTTCAAACCTACGACGACCTTATCGACCGCGTCGCCGACGTGTTCGACATTGATCCGGATGTCGGCGGTGACGCTGCTGTTAAAGCACGCCGTGCGGAGGAACTCGTCGTCGCGCTCCGCAGGAAGTATCGCATTGCACTTGTCGACGAGTTCCAAGATACCGATGCGCGACAGTGGCGCATCTTCGAGCGCGTGTTCGGTGCTGCGAGCGGCGACCCTGCGCTTTTCGTAATTGGCGATCCGAAGCAGGCTATCTATGGCTTCCGCGGTGGTGATGTCGAGACTTACCTTTCCGCAAAGGAAAAAGCTGAAGAAGCACCGGCGCTTACGTCGAACTTCCGCTCGCGGCCTAGTTTGCTACGAGCGGTCGCGGCGCTGTACGCGCAGGCGCAGGCCTCGGGCCACACGCCTTTTGTCGACGGGCGCATCAGATTTTTCGAAGTTTCCCCCGGCGGTCTGCGCCAGGACACTGATTACCTACGCTACGGTAGCGCCGCGCCCGCGCTCACGCTATGGCAGGTGCCGCCGACCGGCGAGACCTATAGCAACGGCAAGCCGAAAACCTACAGCGCCTCGCAATCGCGCGAACTCGCCACTCGGGCGTGTGTGGCGGAAATCCACCGCGTACTCACCGACGCACGTGCGGGCCATGCAACTGTCGAGGGTCGCCCAGTGCAACCGGGAGACATCGCGGTGTTGGTGCGCAGTCATAGCGAGGCCACGCGCATCCGTCAGGCGCTCACTCACGTCGGCATTCCAGCCGTTGCCGCTGGCAAACAGAGTCTATTCGCGACGGACGAGGCCCGCGACGTGCACGCCTTGTTGCTCGCACTGTTGCACGGCGCCGATGATGGTCGCTTGCGCACCGCGTTGTCGACGGTACTCATCGGACAAGACGCGATGCAGATCGCTGCCCTCGATCTGGACGGTGGTGTCCTGCGTAGCTGGCAGCTTGCCGCTGTCGATTGGCGGAACCGCCTGCAGCGCGGTGGTCCGCTCGCACTTGTCAGCGACCTCTGTGCCGAGCAGGCGAATCGGCTGCTCGGCCTCCTCGATGGCGAGCGTCGCCTCACCAATTACCTCCAGCTCGCGGAGCTGCTGCAGGAAGCGCAGTCGCGCGTGCTCGGTCTGCACGGACTAGTCGATTGGCTTTCGCGCGCGATTGCGTCCGCCAGCGATGAAGACGACAGTCAGCTGCTGCGTCTCGAATCCGATGCACGTCGCGTGCAGGTGGTCACACTGCACAAGAGCAAGGGCTTGGAATATCCGCTGGTGTTTCTGCCTTTCGCGGGCATCGTCGGCAAGGCATCTACGCCGGGCCATCGCGTCATCGTGGCCGGAGAACAAGGTCGTGTGCTGCACTGGAAGTTGCTACCGTCGATCTCAGGATGGGAAGACGCGAAGAATGCCTGGACTAGGGCGCAGCATGGCGAAGACGCGCGACTTCTCTACGTGGGCCTGACCCGCGCGCGTCACGCGCTTTGGTTGGCCGGTGGCCCGTTCTGTGGCCACGAGAAGGCTGCCATCGCAAACATGATCGTGAATCCTGTCGCGCTCTCGGCCGCGCTCGGCTCCGCATTGCGTGTCGACACCGACATGCCGCCCGCCGTGCTGCCTTGGCTGCCACCTGAATCCGACACCATGGTGCCCCCCGCGCGCACCGCCACGCGCCGCATCGCGCCGGACTGGTGGGTCTACAGCTTCACCCAGCTGGCCCATGCCGAAGGCGGTGCCGATCCGCTGGCCGCCGCCACCCAGGCCGATCTCGGCGGCGAAGACGAAGCGCCCGCTTCGGACGCCGACACCGCACCCGTCGACACCGTCGCGCCCGTCGCCGCCGATCCGCGTTTCGCCGGCAGCCGCTTCGGCGTGGTCCTGCACGCCGCGCTGGAGAACGCCGACTTCGCCGCCTGGCGCGACTGGCAACCCGGTGATCCCGCACCCGCGCAGCAGGCGGACGTCATCGTCGATGCGCTGCGCGAAGGCGGCTATGCCGACGCCGACCTGGACGACGGCCTGGCCGTGCTGGTGCCGCTGGTGGGGCAGACGCTGTGCACCGCATTGCCGGAAGGCGTTCGGCTGGCCGATGTCCCGCCCGATGCGCGCCGCGCCGAAATCGAATTCCACTTCGCCATGAAGCCCACCGGCGTGCCGGCGCTGCTCGCGCTGCTGCACCGTCACGGCGTGTTGCGCGCCCGCACCGCGTTCGGCCTGCGGCCACGGCTGGAAGGCCTGATGACCGGCCTGATCGATCTGACCTACTGCAGCGACGGCCGCTGGTACGTGCTCGACTACAAATCCAACCAGCTGCCCGCCTACGATGCCACTTCGCTGCAGCAGGCCATGGTGCACAGCGAATACGACCTGCAGGCCCTGATCTACACGCTGGCCCTGCACCGCTGGCTGCGCTTCCGCCTGGGCGACGCCTACGACTACGCGCGCGACTTCGGCGGCATCCGCTACCTGTTCTGCCGCGGCCTGGACATGGCGCGGCAGCCGTCGCCCGGCGTGCACGCGCAACGCTTCGCGCCGGAACTGGTGCACGCACTGGATGCACTGTTCGCCGGCGAAAAGCCGACGCTCCCGCTGGCGGGAGCGGGCGGGCGTGAGGGAGCGTCAGCGCAGGGAGTGCCATCGCCATGACCACGCCCGCCCTGCTCGACGCCCTGTTCCGCAACGGCCAGCTGCGCACGCTCGACCATGCGCTTGCGCAGAGCCTGCGCCGGCTGGACCGCGACACGCCGGACGCCGTGCTCGCCGCGGCCGCGCTCGCGTCGTTGGCGGTCTCCAAGGGCCACGCCGGCGTGTGGCTGGCCGACCCGCAGCCGCTGCTCGACGGCGACGCGGTCATTGCCTGGCCGCCGGCTCACGAATGGCACACGCAGCTGGCGGCATCGCGCTGGGTCGCCACGCCGGACCACGCCACCGACATCGCCGACCCGCATGCACCGTTGGTGCTGGAAGGCGGCCTGCTGTACCTGCGCCGCTACCGCGAATACGAGCGCGCGCTGGCGCAGGGCCTGCAGCGCATCGCCGCGCAGCCGCCGCCGGAAACAGACATCGCACCGCTCGCGCCCCTGTTCGCCGCGCTGTTCCCGTACGCCACGCACGACGACCACCAGGCGCGCGCCGCCGCGCTCGCCTTGCGGCACGCGCTGCTGCTGGTCACCGGTGGCCCTGGCACCGGCAAGACCACCACCACCGCGCGCCTGCTGGTGCTGCTGGCCGCACAGGCGCACCACGCCGGCCACGCAGCGCCGCGCATCGCGCTGGCCGCACCCACCGGCCGCGCTGCCGAACGCATGGCCGAAAGCGTGCGCCACGCCGTACAGGCGCTGGCCGCCAGTGGCGTCGCCGCCGACCTGCTCGCCCCGCTGCCCACCACCGGCACCACGCTGCACCGCCTGCTGGGCACCGTTCCGGATTCGCCGCGTTTCCGCCACCACGCCGACAACCCGTTGCCGTTCGACGTGGTGGTGGTCGACGAAGCCTCGATGATCGACCTGCCGCTGATGACCAAGCTGGTCGATGCGGTCGCCGACGGCACGCGGCTGGTGCTGCTGGGCGATCCCGACCAGCTGCCATCGGTGGAAGCCGGCGACGTGCTGGCCGCCATCCTTGCGGCCGCCGGCGAGGGCGACGGCCTGGCGCAGGCTGACGCCGAGGCACTGCGCCCGCTGCTGGGCGATGTTCCAGACCACGATCCCCTCCCGGACCGCGCAGACGTCCCGGCAACCGCGCACACCCAGCACACCCCCACATTCCCCGGCATCCGCGTGCACCTGCGGCGCGGCTGGCGCCAGAGCGAAGCGCTGCAGCTGGCACCGCTGGCGGCGGCAGTGCGCGACGGCGATGCCGATGCCGCGTTGTCGCTGCTGCGCGGCGCGGCGCTGTCGAACGTGCACTTCCACGAAACCCTCGCCGATCCGCTGCAGGCGCAGGGCGAAACGCTGCTGGCGCACTGGCGTGCGCTGGGCCACGCGGCGTCGCCGGCCGAAGCGCTGGCGCTGTCCACGCGGCTGCGCATCCTCACCGCCGTGCGCGAAGGCCCGCAGGGCGCGCGCACGTTGAACGCGCGCATCGAGCGCCTGCTGGTGGACAGCGGCGCCACAGGCCCGCAGCGCGCCGGTCCCGGGCATTTCCATGGCCAGCTGATCATCGTCACCGAGAACAGCTACCGGCACCGCCTGTTCAACGGCGACATCGGCCTCTGCCTGCGCGATGCGCAGGGCGTACTGGTGGCCTGGTTCCCCGGCGACGACCCCGCGCAGCCGCGTGCGTTCCATCCGGCCGCGCTGCCGGCGCACGAGTCGGCGTTCGCCATGACCGTGCACAAGGCGCAAGGGTCGGAATTCGACACTGTCTGGCTGCTGCTGCCCGCCCGCGGCAACCGCGTGCTGTCGCGGGAGCTGGTCTACACCGGCATCACCCGCGCGCGGCGCGAACTGCATGTGGCCGGCAGTGAAGCGGTGATCCGCGAAGCGCTGGCGCGGCATGCCAGCCGGTGGTCGGGGTTGGGGTGGCGGTTGGGCGGGACGACCGCCGGGCAGCGCGGAATCGAGGTGGTCGGATGACCTGCTGGCGTCAGCTCATGCATGCGAACCTGGATTTTCTTGACAGGATCGGCACGACCTGTATAAAAAACTCTATTTTCTATACAAATGGACGAAGGCATGTCTGTCGAGCCCCTGCACGTCCTGTTGCCTGAGCGGTTCGAGACGACGCCGATCCTCAAGCGGCTCACGCTGGCCAGCCGGAACCTGGCGGAGCTGAAGGGGGTCGCCGCCAGCATCCCGAACCAGGCCATCCTCATCAACACCCTGACTTTGCAGGAAGCGCGCGACAGTTCGGCCATCGAGAACATCGTCACCACGCAGGACGACCTGTACCGGGAAGAGGATCCTGCCACCGCCACGGGTACGGCGATCAAGGAGGTTCTGCGTTACCGCCAGGCGTTGCGGACGGGATTCGATCGTGTCCGGCAGACGGGGCTGCTGACGCTCAACACCATTCTCGAAGTGCAGCAACAGCTGGAAAGCAACCGCGCCGGGCTGCGGAAGCTGCCCGGAACCGCACTGCGGGACGGGGCCGGCCAACTGGTCTACGCGCCGCCGCAGGATGCCAACGAGGTCGCGCGCCTGATGGGCGAACTCGAGCGCTTCATGCACGACGATCCCGCGTTCCCGTCCGATCCACTGGTCAAGATGGCGCTGGTCCACCACCAGTTCGAAAGCATCCATCCGTTCTACGACGGCAATGGCCGCACCGGGCGGATCATCAACGTGCTCTATCTGGTAAAGGAAGGCCTGCTCGACATTCCCGTCTTGTACCTCAGTCGCCACATCGTCCGCACCAAGCCGGATTACTACCGCCTGCTGCAGGCCGTGCGCGATCACGATGCGTGGGAGGATTGGGTGCTCTACATGCTGGATGCCGTCGCGCACACTGCACGCGAAACCATCGAGACGGTGGTTGCCATCAAGGAGCTGCTGCAGCACACCAAGCAGCAGGTGCGGTCACGGCACAGGTTCTACAGCCAGGATCTGATCAACAACCTGTTCAATCACCCCTACACCCGTGTCGAGTTCGCGCAGAAGGAACTTGGCGTTTCGCGCCTGACGGCCACCAAGTATCTGGACACGCTGGCCGCTGATGGGCTGCTGGAAAAGGTGCGCATGGGCCGCAACAACTATTACATCAACCAGCCACTGTTCACGCTGCTACGGCGCAATGACCCGCACCCGATTGCAAGGGCGGGCGATTGAATGTTGCCGGGCACCTCCAACGGGATACAACGCATGACCAGACACTTCTCCCTCGCCCTCGTGGCCCTCATCTGCCTGTTCGCGGGCCACGCGCAGGCGCAGGCATCGCCCGAGGCGGTCGCGCACGCCTACGTGGCGGCGATCCGCGCAAAGGGCATGACCGCCACCGCCGACTTCATCCACCCCGCTGAGCTGAAGCGCTTCCAGGCGATGCTGTTGCCACTCTTCGCCGATACGGACGCGGAGCCTGCGCAGCTGCTCGCGCGCGGGTTGTTCGGTCCAGAGGCGACTGCCGAGTCGATAAACGCGTTGGAGCCCGCCGAGTTCATGCGCGGCTTCATGCGCATGGTCGATACGCAGTTGAAGGACACGCCGCTCTCGGTGGGCGACGCGCAGATCCTGGGCGCGGTGAAGGAAGGCGACGTCGTGCATCTGGTCAGCCGCAACACGGTGGGCGTGGGTGAGTTGCAGCTGACCCAGCTCGAAGTCATCAGCCTCAAGCCCTACCAGGACACCTGGCGGCTGATGCTGACGGGCAAGATGGAAGGCATTGCCCAGGCGTTGAAGGCGCAGGCGGGGAAGCCGCGGTGATGACGCACGGGCTCGGGTAAACCGGATCTTCTGCTGATCTTCCCCATTCCTGTCCGTTGCTCTCGCCCACTGGCGATCCGTGGTGATATAGGGTCCGCACCCCCGCAAGGAGGGCTTTATGGGTTCGACTCTTCTTACCCCCAAAGGCTTGCTACGCGTCGGGAGGATGGCCGAACTGATCGACCAGCTTGCCCTGCTGAGGGCTGCACACCGTCCGCCCTTGAGGGGGTGACCCTCGTGCGCGCCAATCGCTCACTGCCCAGGACGCCTGCCCTCTACGAACCAAGCATCGTCGTCGTGGTGGAGGGCAGGAAGCGGGGCTTTCCTCGCGGTAACACGTACGTGTACAACACGCAGCAGTACCTCGTCCCGCATCGGCAAGGCATTGCGGCGCATCCACGATCACTTCGATGAGGCGTTGGATGTGGCCACACTGACAAGGGAAGCCCACATGAGCGTTCCTGCGTTCCATCTCCCTTTCAAGGCGGTCACCCAGACCCGCCCCCCGCGGTGCTCCTGACGATCATGTCAACCGACATCAGCCAAACTTCTGCGGAAGCCCTGGATGCACGGGTGCCGGGGATCCGGGTTGCCACGGCGAACGGGCGCGCCTGGAAGGACCTGCTGATCCAGGTGTTCCAGCGCAACCGCCACCAGGACAGCCTGTTGATACCGGCGGTACCCGAACCCCTGATCGTCTGGGTGCTGTCGGGGGATGCGAACGTGGAAGAGCGGGAGCTCGACGGTCAGTGGGTCGCGCACCGGGTGACGGCGGGCGACTTCTTCCTGACCAACGCACCGCAGCCATACGAGCTGCGGTGGCAGGCGCAGGGGGAACAGCCCTTCACCGTGATGCACCTGCACCTTGGGCTCACCCTTCTGCAACGCGCGACGATCGAAGTGCTGGGCGAAGGCGTGCATCTGGCACTGAGGGACGCGTCGGGCGAAAAGGACCCCGTCCTGTCGGCGCTTCTCGAGCCGCTTCGCACAGAGCTCATGTCTCCCGGGGAGCCGAGCCCGCTGTTCGTGCAGGGACTGGCCCAGAGTCTGGCGGTACATCTCGTCCGCCGCTACGGAAGCGCCAGTAAAGTGGCACCGCGTGCGCGTGGCGGGCTGCCCGCATTCAAGCTCCGTCGGGTGACCGAGGCGATGGTGGCGCAGCTGGACCGGGAGTTCCCGTTGGCGAAGTTGGCCAGGAGCTCGGGTTTGAGCGAGTTCCATTTTGCGCGCGCGTTCAAGAAGAGTACGGGCTATACGCCGTCGCAGTACTTCATCCGGCTGCGCATGGAGCATGCCCGGCAGTTGCTGCGCGAGACGGGCCGGCCCGTCATCGAAGTCGCGCTCGAGGTCGGTTACACGAGTGCCAGCCATTTTTCACAGGTGTTCCGGAGAGAAACAGGGGTCACACCCAGCGAGTACCGGGGCAGAAACTGACCGCAAGATCCCGACAGCCTCAGCAGGATCACCAGAGCTCGCCGCAAGGGAAAGGCGCAATTTACGCCTCGTGCTGAAACCGACCTCCCCTCGGTGGCACTTATCCCAAGGTGAACCTCATGAATCTCAACGGAAAAACCGCACTCATCACCGGCGCATCGAGCGGTATCGGCGCCGCCACGGCCCTCAAGCTGGCCGCACAGGGCGTCAAGGTCGGCCTGGCCGCCCGTCGCGTCGATCGACTGGAGTCGCTCGTGCAGCAGATCAAGACGGCCGGTGGCGAGGCCCTGGCCATTGACATGGACGTCGTCGATCCCGCGTCGGTGCAGGCGGGTGTGAATGAACTGGTCAAGGCCTACGGCACCATCGACATCCTGTTCAACAACGCCGGCCTGATGCCGATCTCCGATGTCGAAGCCCTCAAGACCGACGAATGGGCCAGGATGGTCGACGTCAACATCAAGGGCGTGCTCAACAGTACGGCGGCGGTGCTGCCGATCATGCAGAAGCAGCGCTCCGGCCACATCTTCAATACCTCTTCGATCGCCGGCCGCAAGGTGTTCGCAGGGCTCACGGTCTACTGTGCCACCAAGCATGCCGTCACCGCTTTCTCCGAGGGTCTGCGCCTGGAAATCGGCAAGAAGCACAACATCCGCGTGACCTGCATCCAGCCCGGTGCTGTCGATACGGAGCTGTTCGAGCATGTCACGGACAAGGCTTACCGCGACCAGATGGAAGGGCTGCGGGATCAGATGGCGTTCCTCAAGGCCGACGACATCGCCGACACCCTCCTGTTCGCGCTGCAGGCCCCCGACTACGTGAACGTCGCAGAATTGTTCGTTCTCCCTACCGATCAGCCCTGGTAATTCCACTGCTTCGTCACGATGCGGCCGCCGCAGCTGCGGCGGCCGCCTTCGAGGTTGATCATGAACATAGTCAGCAAAGTCGCATTCTTCGCCGCCCGGAAAGGCCGCGAACGACATCTTGGCGAGCGCCTGCTCCCGCTGGTCTCGCGGTCCAGGTCAGAGCCTGGAAACCTGCGTTACGAGGTACTGCAGGACACCGGTGATGACGGAATATGGATCGTTCTTGAGGATTGGTGTTCAGAGGTGGATTTTGACGGGCATATGGCTACGCCTTACGTATGCTCGTTCCTGGCCGAGGTGCCAGACCTCTGCGATGGCGATCCCGACATCCGCAGTTACCGCAAGCGGTCGCCGCAGGAGAGCAGACATCAGGTCCGGGAGAACAGGCAATGAGCACTTCACCAAAGAAACGGAAATTCCCTCTTGATCAGGCAAGGCGTCACCTGGAGCCGGGGCCGATCGTGTTGGTCAGCTCCAGGTGGAAAGGCCACGCGAACATCATGGTGATGGGATGGCACATGATGCTCGGCTTCTCGCCGGCGCTCTTCGGCTGCTACATCTGGGAGGGCAACCACAGCTACGCGATGCTGCGTCAAAGCCGTGAGTGCGTGATCAACATTCCGACGCTGGACATGCTCGATGCGGTGGTCGGCATTGGCAACTCCAGTGCATCGAGCGGCATCGACAAGTTCCATGCATTCGGGCTGACGCCTGAGCCGGCGCTCGCAGTTAAAGCCCCATTGATCCGGGAGTGCTACGCCAGCTTCGAGTGCAGGCTTGTGGACGATCGTCAGATCGACGCGTACGGCCTTTTCATCTGGGAGATCGTACAAGCCCACGTGGCCGCCACTCCCACGCATCCGCAGACGCTGCACTATCGCGGCGAAGGCGAGTTCATGGTGCCAGGCAACTACGTGAACCGTCGGCCCGACTTCAAGCCCCAGAACCTGTGAAGGGCGCGGGCGTGCGCCGCGCACGATCATCGGGGCTTGCCATGGCGCCTCGTTGACAGGTGGGTCGGCCATGACCGCTCCTGGCCGAAAACGGACATCAGGGTTGGGTCGGGACAAGGGATGTTTATAGTCGGTGGTGGAGAGTCCACTTCCGGCTCGGGTTATGAGCAGATCGCTAACGAAACAGGCTTTAGTACTTGCCGGTGACCCCCGATCAACGTCCGGTCGACGTCAGCAGCCGAACTTCCCATGTGCGCAATCCTATTGCGGTTTTTCGATACTGTTTCGACGCAGTGTTTCACTGCCTTCGCAACAGTACGGGTCGACGACCCGATGCGGATTCAACGAGGTGCGGGACGCAAGCGCCCTTTCAGAATTCCTCACGCCGTGTCCACGTTGCTGTACGCGTCTGCCGTTTGTCGGCACCGCCACGGTGTGTTTCGGCCGGCGCATCCGACGTGCATGGGGCCACGTATGTCTTCCGCCAGACGCTGCGCGCCGTCTGCGCCGCACATCGAGCCAACCGCTGTCCCTCGCGCGCCGGTGTTGAAGGTTCTTCCCCTGAGTACTTACATCACAGGAGACTCGATCATGACCACGCTTCGAATCTGGTGCTACACACTTGCTGCGGGTGCGCTCATTCCCCTGTCCGCCAGCGCAGCGCCCACCGTCAACACACTGGGCGGCGACACCCGCGTCCAGTTGTCTGGCGATCTGGTGGGTGCGCTTACCTCGCTGGGCGTATCGGTACGTGCCAGCTATCCCGCACGGCTGCGCGGCGCGCAGGCATCCTTCCCCATCCCCGGGGGCGAACTGGATCTCGGCACCCTGAAGGGCGAAGTGGATCATGCGGGCGGATTGACGCTGCGGGCCGGTGGGACCGAGGTCAACCTGAGCAGCTACACCATCGATACCACCGGTGCCGCCCCCGTACTCACTGGCCTGGTGAAGGTCAACGACAGCGTGTTCGGTCGGCTACCCCTGTTCGACATTGGACTTGTGGGTGCACCGGTGGTGCGCGGCCTGCACGCCCGCGCGGGGTCCGTGCAATTGGACAACGTGCAGCTGACCCTCAACGCCGACGCGGCGGCCGCCTTGAATGCGGTCTTCAACGTCGACGCGTTCCAGGCAGGCTTGCCGATCGGCACGGCGCGGGTGCAGACGTACTTCTACGAGCCGGCGCCTTGAGTCATCGGCGCGCGGCGACGTCCGGGGGCGCGCGACGCTCCCGGACGCCAGCGAAGGACGCTGGCGTGGCGACCGCGCCGTCGTGGCCGGCGGAACGTTGGATCTTTTTCGGCGTCTCTTCTCTCACTCAGAGTCAACGTTGACGCTGTGAGATCAGACGCTGGATCTTTTCCGGTGTCGCGCGCGCTTTTCCGGTCACTGCGCATGCGTCCGGGCAAGCGGGAAGGCATTGCCCCGGCGTTGAAGGCGCAGGCGGGGAAGCCGTCGTGCATGCCGAGCGCCGCCGTGGGAACGGGCCTGCGCCGGCATCACCCGCGCGCGGCGGGCACGTCGCCGTGCCCGCCGTCGGAGGTTCTCAGAAGTCCCAGCGGCCGGTGATCGACAGCGGAATCGAGACGCGGCTGCCGGTATCGTTGATGGAAGCCAGGCCCAGCCCGGCGATCGCGGAATCGTCGTCGGACAGATCGTCGATGTAGTTCACCCCGGCGGCCAGCCTCATGCTGAAGCGCTCGGTGAACGCGATCTGCGCACCGGCTTCCAGCCCGCCGCTCAACGCCCAGTCCTTCTTGTAGAACGGCGCATCCTGGATCGTGATCGCGGCGTCGGGAATCTCGAAGGTGGCCCGGATGTCATCGGTTTCGGTCGCCCCCACGCGCGCTGCGACGAACGGCCTGACCCGGTCGCCGTCGCCAAAGAAGTACCGGTAACCGACCTCCCATGTGTACGCGTCATAGCTCGAGAACCTTCCGAACACGTCGAGTTCGGTATCGAGCGCAGGCACGTAGGCGGCACCGACCCGGACGCGACCGTCATCGGCGCTGGTCTCCTTGGCCTGGAGGAATATTTCGCTCCGGTCATTCAGCCCATAGCCCACTTCCAGGCCATAAAACAGGGCGTTGCCGTAGATCTGGTCGTGGGTGCGGGAGCGGATTCGCAACTCCGCGCTGACGCCGGCCAGTGCGGGATTCAACGGGCCGAGGTCCGGCACCGGCGCCACGGCACCGGCGTGGACATCGCCGCTGACCGGAAAGTCGACGCCGCCGAACACCGACATCGAGAATTTTCCCTGCTCGGGACCTGCCGCGAATGCCGGTCCCGCCGCCATCAGCAGGGCAGCGCCAAGAAGTTTGATCTGCATATGCCTCTCCCATCAGAACCGGTGACGCCTACCCACCGTAGGCAGGTGCTCTACGCAAGGGGGATGGAGGCGGATGCAACGAGACACCAAACGTAAGCGCTCTTTCAGGAGTCATCACGCCGTGTCCACGTTGCTGTACGCACGTGCGGCCCGTCCGCCTGATCCCCGTGGCACGCAAGACACTCGGCTACGAAGCCCCGGCGGAGCGGTATCGGCAAACCGTTGCGTTGATCTGCCGGAATCAAGGCCCGCAAGCGGATGTCAGTCGCGCGTGATCAACGGATCGGACGCGCCGGGAAGTCGATCGACGCCAGCTTGCCACCGGCCAGTGCCGGTGCGGTCTCCGCCACGACGTCATGCGGGAAACCCAGCTTGAACGCGCTGGCCTGATCCAGACGCTGCAGTTGCCCGGACGACAGCACCACCTCCAGTGCCTTCAGATTGTCGGTGAGCTGGTCATGGGTCCTGGGGCCGATGATCGGCAGCACGCCCTTGGCCAGCACCCACGCGATGGCGACGTGGCTGGGGGCAACACCCGTCTCTTCGGCGATGGCCAGGACTTCGTCCACCACGGCCGTCTTGCGCGCATCGTCTTCACCGTGGATCACAACGCCCAAACCCTGGGCGCGGCCGGTCTCACCGCGACGGTACTTGCCCGTGAGCAGGCCGCCACCCAGCGGCGACCACGCCACCGTGCCGAGGTTGAAGCCCTTGGCCATCGGCAGCAGTTCGCGCTCGGCGGAGCGTTCGACCAGGCTGTACTCCAGCTGCACGGCCGACACCGGCGCCCAGCCTTTCGCTTCGGCCAACGTCGCCGCCGTGGCAATGCGCCATGCCGGGAAGTCCGACAGGCCGGCATGCAGGATCTTGCCGCTGCGGACCAGGTCATCCAGGCTGCGCGCCAGTTCGTCGATCGGCGTGATGCCGTCGGGCATGTGCACCCACAGCAGGTCGAGATAATCCGTCTTCAGGCGCTTGAGGCTTGCCTCCACGGAGGTGCGCATCGCCTTGCGGCTGTTGCCGCTGCGCTGCAGGCCGGCGTCGGGGGCATCGCCCAGCGAGAACTTGGTGGCCAGCACGATGTCATCGCGGTGGCCGGCCATGAACCGGCCGAGCATCGTCTCGGACTGGCCGAACTGGTACTGGTCGGCGGTGTCGATGAAGTTGCCACCGGCGTCGCGATAGGTGGTGTAGATGCGCTGGGCCTCGTCCTGGTCGGCGCCATAGCCCCAACCCTTGCCGAAGTTGCCGGCACCCAGGGCCAGCGTGGAGACACGAAGACCGGTGTTGCCAAAAATGCGGTAACGCATGACTGCTCTCCTGGGGCGGCACCGTCGGGCCGCCGTGATGAATTACTTCGAGGTGCGGGCGATGAAGTCGGCGATGTACTCGGCCGACAGCTCCGGATACTGGTGCTGCGGGCCATGGCCCGACTCGGGGTAGAACACGAACTGCGCGTTCTTCATCTGACCGATCAGCGGGAACCAGTTCTGGCCGGCGGTGCTGGTGTCGTTGTCGCCGCTGATCACCAGGATCGGCGTGCGGGTCCGGGTCAGCGCCTGGCGGCGGCCCAGCGTGTCCTCGCCGAAGGCCTGCGCGGCGGTCAGGTAGACCTGGATCTGTTCGATGCGGCTGGGGATCTTCGACACCACGTCCGGACGGGCATAAATGCGATCGCGCGACGCCTTGGCCGCGGCGCGGCTGAATTCGGAATTCGGTTCGAAGAACAGGACGTACTCATCCTCCAGGTCGTTGACCGGCTTCAGGGCGCGTTCGATGAAGACCTGCTGGATCGGGATCTGGCCCGGGCCGGGCGGGTTGGTGCCGATCAGCACGGCGTGAGTCACGCGCTCGGGCCGGTCCAGCAGCAGGGTCTGGGTGGTGAAGCCGCCCCAGGACCAGCCGGCCATGGCGAACGTGTCCAGCTTGATCGAGGTGGCAAAGCGATCGACGAACTGGGCGACCTTGCCCAGGTCATCCGGCAGCGTGCCGGTGGAGTAGCCCACGCCCGGGTAATCGAAGGTGATGACGGTGTGATGCCTGGCCAGAGTGTCCAGAAAGGCCGGGTCCCAGGTATCCAGCGTGCCGCGCATGCGGTTGGCCAGCACGATGGGGCTGCCGGTGCCGATGGAACGGTAGGCGACGCGGTTGCCATCCACGTCGACGTACTGGGTCCTGGCGGTGGCGGCGGTGTCCTGGGCGAGGGCCGGGGCCGAAGCGGCGGCGGCGGTCAGGACGGAGGCAAGAAGCATGGCTTTCATGAGGGCGGTTCCTGTGGCGGGTAGTGGCGGGGGTAGACCGGCGTGGTCTGCCGGCTCCGTGGCGCACTTTTTACGCCTGCCCTGGCGTTGCGAAAATAGCTATTCGGGCAAACAATGAATGCAGAAATGCAACGCGATCCGAGAGGGTCGGGAGGTACTCGGTGGACTTCGACTGGAACGACATACCGCTGCTTCGGGCATTGGCCCAGACCGGCTCCATGGCCCAGACCGCGCGCAACCTGGGGCTGGTGACCTCCACCGTCAGCCGGCGGCTGGCGGCGGCGGAAGAGGCCCTGGGCGTGCGCCTGTTCATTCGCGACCCGAGCGGCTACAAGGCGACCGAAAGCGGCCGCGTATTCCTGGAGCATGCCGACCGCATCGTGGACCGGGTGGAGACGATGTTCTTGGAGGCGCGTGCTGAGCAGGACGACATCGCGGGGCCGGTCAACATCACCGGCATCGACGTCGTGCTCAGCCATTGGCTGGCCGAACACGTGCCGTCCCTGATGCAGCGTCACCCGCGACTGGAGATCAACCTGCTGGGCGACATGCGCGAGTACTCGTTCACGCGAAGAGAGACCGATCTGGCGCTGCGGCTGAATCGCCCGACCGCCGATGCCGCCCTCCGCATGCGCAAGGTGGGCGAGCTCGGATTTGCGGTCTACGGAACGAACGCCTTTGCCGGCGCGGGGCGAAAGGACTGGCCCTCGCTGACGTGGTTGTCGTTCCCGGCGGAGATGTCCTGGTTGCCGGAAATGCAGTGGCTGGCGAAGATCGGGCCCGAAAACTCCATTCGTCTCAGCAGCATTGCCATGGTGGCACGTGCGTGCGAGCGCGGCCTTGGCGTTGCGTTGCTGCCCTGTGTGGTGGGCAGCAGTCTGGGGTTGACCCGGCTGCAGGAGGGCATCGAGTCAAAGCGCGAGCTCTGGCTGCTCAGCCACAAGGATGCATCGCAGGTGGCAAGGTTCAGGGCTGTCGCGGACTGGCTGAGGGCAGCCGCCGAAATCGATGCAGAGCGTCTGGCCGGTCGCTAGCCCGGCAGGGTGGGCGCCAGCCCACCTGTCGATTCCGGGCCATCGCCGCCTCGAAGATCCTGAGCACCGTAGCCCGGTTAAGCGCAGCGCACCCGGGGCAAGAGATGCTCGATTGTCACGTGCCCCCGGATGCGGCCGTTGGCCTTGTCCGGGCTACGCAGGCAGAGGATGGCTTCCTTTTCCCCGCAGGCGTGCAGGGCAACCCAGCTCCGGCAAGCGCGGCGCACCCGAGAACCCTCGATGTCGCCTATGCCCTCACCACATCAGATCGTCGGGCACCTTGAACTGTGCGTAGTACGCATCGTCTTCCGATGTGGCGGCGGGGGTGTCGGTGGCCTGGCCGTGGTCCAGCACGATCATGCCGGCATCGCGTTCGCGCACCTTGTCGGCGGCCACGCGCGGCAGCAGTTCGTAGCGGTCGTCCACCTGGACGATCACCAGCGCGCCGGCCGACAGCTTCCTGCGCAGGTCCTCGTTGACCAGCACGGTGCGGATGGCGCCGTGGGCGGTGAAGCGGTATTCCACCTCACCGCTGCGCGGCACCTTGCGGTCTTCGATGATCTGCCGCGCCTGCGCACGCAGTTCCGCACGGCGGACCTGCGCCTTGCGTTCGGCTTCGATGGCGCGGTCGCGCTCGGCCTTCTCGGCGCGTGCACGCTCGGCCTCGCGCTGGATGTCGTTGGGCGCGGCCGGTCCCTTGCCGTGGCGGGCCTTGTTCTGCTCGCGCGCGACCTCGGCCAGCTTGGACTTCTTGACCAGGCCGGCCTTGAGCAGTTGTTCCTGGAGCGGATTTCCCTTGGCCATGGCGCAGTGTCGTGCAGAAGAGGTACGGTCCATCATACCCGCGGTCCCCACCGCTCACCCCCGCCCCGCTCACGATGGATGCACTGAAGTACCTCGCCGGCTACCCGCCCGACCTGCAGGCGCGCGTGCGTGCGCTGATCGACCAGGACCGGCTGGGCCCGATGCTGGCCGACAGATACGGCGAGCGCCACACCGTGCGCAGCGACGGCCAGCTGTACGACTACGTGCAGGCGATGAAGGACCGGCACCTGCGGCGCGCGGTGCCGCTGGGCAAGGTGGTCTACGACAGCACGCTGCAGGTAATGAAGCACGCACTGGGCACGCATACGGCGATATCGCGCGTGCATGGCGGCCGGCTGAAGGCCAGCCGCGAGATCCGCATCGCGACCGTGTTCCGCGATGCGCCCGCCGCGTTCCTGCAGATGATCGTGGTGCACGAGCTGGCGCACCTGAAGGAAGCCGAACACAACAAGGCCTTCTACCAGCTGTGCACGCACATGGCACCGGACTACCACCAGCTGGAGTTCGACCTGCGGCTGTATCTGACCCACCTGGAGAGGGGCACGGGCAGGTAGCCCGCGCGGCAGGCGTCGCGTCGCGCATGGCGCGCGGGTGGACCCGAGGCTGCCCCCGACGGCGCTGCGATGCGCCATCGCGTTGACGAGGCCTGCACGCGCGTCGTCGGATGCTGGTGCGATGCAAGCACGCCTGCGAGACGAACGATGAAACACCGCCACCTGCGCATGGGCATCGGCTTCCTGCCCCTGTTCGAATCCAACGGCGTGCAGGCCGCGCAGATGGTCATCCGGCCCGGCGGCAGGGAAGGTGGGCCGGACAACCGCCATCGCGGCGCGGACCAGTGGCTGTTCGTGGCCGCAGGCCAGGGCGTGGCCGTCGTCGAAGGCACGCGCCGCGTGCTGAGACCCGGCAGCCTGCTGCTGATCGAGCGCGGCGAACGCCACGAGATCCGCGCCACCGGGCGCACGCCGCTGAAGACGGTCAACTTCTATTCGCCGCCCGCGTACACGCCGGACGGCGATGAACGACCGGCCGGCAGACCCTGACAGACACACCGAGGTGATGAGCATGGAAAGCGTGGCGCGCAGCCTGTTCGAGCTGGGCATGCCGTGGTGGGAATTCGTGCTGCGCGCGGTCGCGGTGTACGTGGCGGTGCTGGTGCTGGTGCGCCTGAGCGGCAAGCGCACGGTGGGCCAGTTCACCCCGTTCGACCTGCTGGTGGTGGTGCTGCTGGGCACGGCCGTGCAGAACTCGCTGATCGGCGAAGACACGTCGCTGCTGGGCGGACTGATCCTGGCGGCGACCTTGCTGGGGCTCAACTGGACGGTGGGCAAACTGTCCGCGCGCAGCCGGCGCTTCGACCGGCTGGTGGAGGGCCGGCCGGTGATCCTGGCGCGGCATGGTGAACTGTTCCGCGACGAACTGGCGCGGCAGTCGGTCAGCGAACACGACTTCGCCATCGCCCGCCGTTCGGCAGGTTACGCGACCGTGGGCGAAATCGAACTGGCGGTGCTGGAGACGTCAGGCGAGATCAGTTTCATCGGGCGGAAAGCCGACGCCTGAAAGGTGCCCGGAGGGCGGATGAGGGGCGGGCGGAGAGGCGGTGGCGAAACATCGCCGAAATTCCGCGTCCGCTGTCGCGTCTTCGACAGCAACGCAGCCCGGATAAGCGCAGCGCACCCCGGGGCATCGGGATGTTTGATTGCCCCGTGTCCCCGGATCCGGCCGTTGGCCTTATCCGGGCTACGCAGGCAGAGGATTACTCCCTTCTCCCCGCTTGCGGGGAGAAGGTGCCCGAAGGGCGGATGAGGGGCGGGCGGAAAGGGGGTGGTGAAACATCGCGGAAATTCCGCATTCGCTGTCGCGTCTTCAACAGCATTGCGTGTGCCCCATGCCTATCGGCTCCGTTCGCCCCTCACCCGCCTTCGGCACCCTCTCCCCGCAAGCGGGGAGAGGGATGTCATGTGCAGCGCACCCGGGCACGCGATGTGTGGCTAACCCATGCTCCCGGACTGCGTATAGCCTCGTCCCTGTCCGGGATGCAGGAAGAAAACGGCTCAGTGCTTGCGGCCGAGCATCTCGTCGCGGCTCTGTTCGGCACGGGACGCGCCGATGGCCGTTTCCACCTGCTTGACCTCTTCCGGCGGCGGCAACACGGCGGGCATGCCCAGCGACTGGATCCACAGTTCCCGGCACCAGCCCATCGTGTGGTACAGGTGATGGTCTTCGTCGCTCTCGACCGCCTTGTAGGCCGGCTCGAGCACTTTCGCCAACGGGCCGCCCTGCTCGACGACCTTGCCGATCAGCTCCCAGTTCTGGTGGTCCTTGGTTTCGGCCAGCACCACGCATTCGGCCGCGACCAGTTCCGCGGCTTCCGGGGTGTCGTGCTTCATCGCCATCTCGATGGCCTTCACCAGCGATGCGCCTAGGTGCGCAACCACGCTGCGGCCTGGCGACGCTTCTTCCGTGTCCATGTCCAGCTGCTCGAACACGCGCGTGAGCACCTGTTCATGGGTCTGCGTCTCTTCGAGGTATTCGCCCCATTCCTTCTTCAGGTCGGGGTTGACGGCGGCCTTGATGGCGGCGGTGTAGATCTGGATGCCGCCGCGCTCGGTTTCGAGCGCCTGCAGCAGCAGTTCGTGGACCTGATCGTGGTTGACCTTGCTTGAACGCGCCATGGCGTTGCTCCGTGGCTGGGGAAGGAGTGTCCGTTCTAGGCCCTGGCGCGCAAAAGCAACGTGATGGCGACGCATGCACGATGTTCACAATGCGGAACGCGCGCATGCGCAGAATGGAAACATGAAGACCGGCCACGACCCCCACACCGCGCTGCTGATCACGGACATGGTGAACCTGTTCGACTTCGAGGGCGGGCGTGCGCTCGGTGCGGCGGCGGTCGCCATCGCGCCGCGCATCGCCGCGTTGCGCCAGCGCTTCGACGATGCGCGCGCGCCGACCCTCTACGTCAACGACAACTTCGCGCACTGGCAGGGGCAGTTCAGCGACCTGATCAGCGCATGCCGCGATGCGGGCGGCGCCTCCGCCGACATCGTGCAGGTGCTTGCACCGCGCCCCCACGACTACCACGTGCTGAAGCCGAAGCATTCGGCGTTCCTCGCCACGCCGCTGCCGATCCTGCTGGCCAAGCTGGGCGTCCGCCGGCTGGTGCTGGCCGGGATCGCGGCGGATTCGTGCGTGCTGGCCACCGCACAGGACGCCAACATGCGGGAGTTCCCGCTGTGGATACCGAAGGACGGCGTGGCCGCGATCAGTCAGGCGCGGTCGCGCGATGCACTGGCCGTGATGTCGCGCAGCCTGCATGCGCACGTGCAGGCCACGCGCGCGGTGACGGGGGTGTTCCCGTCCTGACGCGGCGGGCAACGCACTGCGCATGCTGCGCCGTGACACGACAGCGCACGCGGCCACCGCTACCATCGACCCGCCATGGACACGCCCACCCCGATCCGCTTCAAGGCCACGCTGCGGCGCCCTGCCGAACCGAAGGGTGCGACGTGGCTGTTCCTGGTGCTGCCGAAGACCGCCAGCGAAAAACTGCCGGCGCGCAGCATGGTCAGCGTGGACGGCACGTTGGCCGGGCAGGCGTTCCAGGCCACGCTGGAGCCCGATGGCGCGGGCAGCCACTGGTTGAAGGTGGAGAAGGCCGTGCACCAGGCGGCCGGCGTGGCGGCGGGCGACAGCGTCGAGCTGCAGGTCGCGCCGGTGGCGGTGGAGCCCGAGCCCACCGTCCCCGCGGACCTCCGCAAGGCACTGGCCGCGCGACCGGAGGCGAAGGCCGTGTGGGCCAGCCTGACGCCGGTGGCGCGGCGCGACTGGATCCACTGGATCACGTCGGGCAAGAAGGCCGAGACGCGGGTCAAGCGCATCGACACCGCCTGCGACAAGCTGGCCGCCGGCCAGCGCCGCGCGTGCTGCTTCGACCGTTCCGGCATGTACAGCAAGGGCAACATGGGGGCACCCGACGCGGCGGAGTAGGCCTCGCGGGTGTGCGGAGGCGGCGCGACGCGGCGGGATCGACCCGCTGAGCACGCAGGCCGACCGTGCGCTGGATTCCGCATCCGCTGCATCCGGACTGCACGGCGCCCCGTAATGGGATGCGCCGGCAACGCCAGGCACCGCAAGCCTCTCCGGGCCATGCCCGGCGAGCGCGACACCCTGATGGGTTACCATCCACGCCCCCCGAAGGAATCTTCGTGATGAGCACCTCCGACGACGACACCGGCAAGATCACCCAGGCGCAGGCGGAAGACGCCGTGCGCGTGCTGCTGCAATGGGCCGGTGAAGATCCGCAGCGCGAAGGACTGCTGGACACGCCCAAGCGCGTGGCCAAGGCCTACCGCGACTGGTTCAGCGGCTACCAGATGGATCCGCGCGAGTACCTGGCGCGCACCTTCGAGGAAGTCGCCGGCTACGACGAGATGATCGTGCTGCGCGACATCGAGTTCGAAAGCCATTGCGAACACCACATGGCGCCGATCATCGGCAAGGCGCACGTGGGCTACCTGCCCAACGGCAAGGTGGTCGGCATCAGCAAGCTGGCGCGTGTGGTGGATGTGTATGCGCGCCGTTTCCAGGTGCAGGAAAAGCTGACCGCGCAGATCGCGCAGTGCATCCAGGACGTGCTGCAGCCGCGTGGCGTGGCGGTGGTGATCGACGGCGCCCACGAATGCATGACCACGCGCGGCGTGCACAAGCGTGGCGTCAGCATGGTCACCTCGAAGATGCTGGGCCAGTTCCGCGAGGACGCACGCACGCGCACCGAGTTTCTGCGCTTCATCGAGACCGGCAACGGGCGGCGCTGACGCACGCGCGGTCGTCCGTAGGAGCGACGTGAGTCGCGACTGCAGGGCGTCGGTGTCCATCTGCTCGCCATACCCCGCGATGTCGGCCTTCGTCTCGCCGGACGGTGCGCGGTCGCGACTTACGTCGCTCCTACAAAGGGCACTGCCATGAACCCCTGCCCCTGTGGCACCGGCCGCGACTACGCGGCCTGCTGTGGCCGCTACCACGCGGGCGAAGCGGCGCCGGACGCCGAAGCCTTGATGCGGTCACGCTACAGCGCGTTCGTGCTGGGGGATGCCGCGTACCTGCGGGCCAGCTGGCATCCGGACACCTGCCCGGCCGAGCTTGGCCTGGAGGCCGAAGGCGCGCCCACCACCACCTGGCTCGGGCTGACGGTGAAGCGGCACCGCGTCACCGGCCCGGACACCGCCGAAGTGGAATTCATCGCCCGCTACAGGGTCGGTGGCGGCCGCGCGGTGCGCCTGCACGAACGCAGCCGTTTCGTCCGTATCGACGGACGGTGGTTGTATGTGGATGGCGAGCATCGGTAATGCATGCCCCGGGCCCGAAGCGAGGGTAAGCGAAGCGCACCCGGGGGCAGTGGAGAAATCGACGCCGCGTTCTTCGGCACCGTCGCGCGGTACAGAAGAAGGAGCGCGACTGCGACCGTGGAGCGTCTGTGCCCGACCACCCTGTAGGAGCGACGTAAGTCGCGACCGCACGGCATGCCCCTGCGAGGCATCGGTGGTGGCGCCTCCAGTGCCGATGCGGATTATCGCTCCTGGATGGCGGTACTGTTGCGGTCGCGACTTACGTCGCTCCTGCGGGAAGCGATGCGGGAGAGAGATGCCGCCTCACCCCTTCGGCTTCTCCAGGTAATCCAGCGCCACCTGCAGCAGGGCGCGCAGGCCGATGTCGAGCGAGGCTTCGTCCAGCATGAACTCCGGCGAGTGGTTGCTGGGCGCGGTGACCGGGTCGATGCCCTTGGACGTGCTGCCGACGAAGAAGAACATCGATGGCACTTCGCGCGCGTAGAACGAGAAGTCCTCCGCGCCCATCTGCAGGCCCGGGGTGATGACGTTGTCCGCGCCGACGACCGCCTGCAGGCTGGGCAGCATCTGCGCCGTGAGTTCCGGATGGTTGACGGTGACGGGATTGCCGTCGTTGTCGGGCACGCTGGCTTCCACCTTCGCGCCGTGCGCGGCACTGACGTGGGTGGCCACGTTCTTCAGGTCGGCGAAGATCTTCTGCCGCATGCCTTCGTCGAAGGTGCGGATGGTGCCGACCACTTCCACGTCGTCGGGAATGATGTTGTAGCGGATGCCACCCTTGATGGCGCCGAAACTGACCACTGCCGGCAGCTTCGAGATGTCGGTGCGGCGGCTGACGATGGTCTGGGTGGTGCCGATCACGTCGGCCATCGCGACGATCGGATCCACGCCGCCCCACGGCCGTGAACCGTGCGTCTGCCGGCCGATGACCTTCAGCGTGAAGCTGTCCGAGGCTGCCATCAGCGGCCCCTGGCGCACGCCGATCTGGCCGACCGGGATCGACGAGAACACGTGCAGGCCGAACACCGCGTCGGGCGTGAAGTCCTTGAACACGCCTTCCTTCAGCATCAGCTCCGCACCGCCTTCCTCACCGGCCGGCGCGCCTTCCTCGGCGGGCTGGAACACCAGCAGCACTTCGCCGGGCAGCGTGTCCTGCATGCCGACCAGCGCTTTCGCCACGCCCAGCAGGATGCCGGTATGCGCATCGTGGCCGCAGGCATGCATGACGCCGACGGTCTCGCCGCGGTAGGTCGACGTCGCCTTCGATGCGAACGGCAGGTTGTTGCGCTCGGTGACTGGCAGCGCGTCCATGTCGGCGCGCAGGGCGATGCGCGGTCCTGGCCTGCCGCCCTTGATAACCGCGGTGACGCCGTGCCGCGCGATGCCGGTGCGCGGCTGCAGGCCCAGCTTGCGCAGTTCCTCGGTGACGCGCTTCGCCGTCTGCTCCTCGCGGTTCGACAGTTCCGGGTACTGGTGGAAGTGCCGGCGCCAGTCGATCACCTGCTGCTGCACCGCCTTGCCGGCGGCGATGACCTCAGGCCGCTGCGTGGGCGCCGCGGCCTGCGCGGCGGCCGTGGGGGCTAGCGAGGCGACGGCCAGCGCGATGACGGAAAGCAGCAGAGGGTTGGGCATGGCGATGTCCGGCAAGGGGTCGAGGGATCAGACAGTAGTGCGTTACTTCTTCGGTGTCGCGTACATGTCCTGCATGTCTGCGGTGTAATCGGCCAACGATGGCATGCCCAATGCGGCCCGGCGCGCCTCCACGTGCTCCGGATCTTCGATGGGGTGGGGCTGCGGCATGCCTTCCACGGTGTGGAACTGGGTGCCGTAGAGCTGCGGCTTGCCGTGGGCGATCCGCACGCGGTCGGTCAGATAGGCCAGGTGGATGCCCGAGGCCTGTCCCCGTTCAACGGCTTTCTGCAGCATCGCCAGGACCTGTTCCTGGAAGGCAGGGTCGTGATCGGCATGCTGGGCGAGCAGGAAGAATCCCATGCTGCCGCTGCGGCCCACCTTGTCGTAGCCGGGCCATCCGTTCGCGTCCAGGTAGGCCTTCAGCCACGTGGTGTTGTCGCGATCGATCTCGCCCAGCTTGGCGGCGAGCGCCGGGTCGGTGGGAGCCTGCATGGCCTGGTTGCGAGCGGCCTGATCCCTGTTGACCCGCTGCTGCAATTCCTCCAGCAGGGCATCGTCGCGGCCTGACATCTCGGCCGCCATGTCGCGGCGATGGCGCGCGAGCAAGGCCGTCCAGCGCGGATCATCGTGCAAGGACTCCAGATCGGCATCGTCGGCGATATGGCTGCGCAGCAGATCAGAGGGCGTGGCGGCCAATCGGGCCAGGGCCGCCTCCTTGTCGCCCGCCAAGGCCAGGCAGCATGCCGCATCGTAGGCGGCGCCGCGGACCGGCGGCATGCGATCCGCCTGCTGACCATACAGGCGCGCGCAAGCAGGGTAATCCTTTGCCTTGTACGCGGCGAGCGCGCTGCGGTAGTCGCTGGCATGCGCTGCGGCCGCGAGGCAAAGACCCATGCATGCGATCAGGATTCCCGGCGTGTGCAACGTCATCATCCTTGGCGATGGAGAAAGCCCTAGAATACACACGCATCCGCACCGCCATGTCGTAACGGGCGATGCCATCCACCACCTCTGCCATCCCATGCCCGACCTCGCCCTGCAGGTACTCCTGCTGCTGTTCCTCGCCGCGATGCTGGCGGGCTTCATCGATGCCATCGCCGGTGGCGGTGGCATGGTCACCATTCCGGCCATGTTGCTGGCCGGCATCCCGCCGCTGCACGTGCTGGGCACCAACAAGCTGCAGTCGCTGTTCGGTTCCGCGTCGGCCAGCTGGGCGTACGCGCGGCATGGCCATGTCGACCTGAAAGGCCAGCTGCCGATGGTGCTGACCGCGGCGCTGGGCGCGGTGGGCGGCGCGCTGCTGGCCACGGTCATCCCGGTGGACTGGCTGAAGCTGGCGTTGCCGTTCCTGCTGGTGGGCATTGCCGTCTACTTCGCGCTGAAGCCCGACATCGGCCACGTGGACCGGCACCAGCGCATGCGCCCGCTGGTGTTCGGGCTGACCTTCGTGCCGGTGATCGGGTTCTACGACGGGGTGTTCGGGCCGGGCACGGGGTCGTTCCTGATGCTCGGCTTCGTGGCGCTGGCGGGCTTCGGCATCCTGAAGGCCACCGCGCACACCAAGTTCCTCAACTTCGGTTCCAACCTGGGCGCGTTCGCGGTGTTCGTCGCGTTCGGCGCGGTGCTGTGGAAGGTGGGGCTGGTGATGGGCGCGGGGCAGTTCCTTGGCGCGCAGCTGGGCTCGCGCTTCGCGATGAAGCAGGGCGCCCGCATCATCAAGCCGCTGCTGGTCACCGTGTCGATCGCCCTGGCGATCCGCCTGCTGGCCGATCCGCAGCATCCGTTGCGGGTGTGGGTGGCGTCTGTCTGAGCCCTTTGCAGGAGCGACGTAAGTCGCGACCGCACGGCTGGCGTCTACGGGGGCATGATGACAGGCGCCTCCATCGTCCAGGCGAATCACGGATTCCTGGGTCGCGCGGTATTCATGCGGTCGCGACTTACGTCGCTCCTACAACGGCCCGGTCTGCATCACGGTATCGATCGTGCAGGTGGACCGGGGCCCACCCTACCGCTACGGCGTACGCAGGTAATCCAGCGCCACCTGCAGCATCGCCTGGCTGCCGGTCTGCAGGGCCTGTTCGTCCAGCAGGAACTGCGGCGAGTGGTTGATGGGGGCGGTGGCCGGATCGATGCCCTTCGAGGTCGAACCGACGAAGAAATAGAAGCCCGGCACCGTGTTGGCGAACTGCGAGAAGTCCTCGGCCACCGTCACCAGCGGCATCTCCACCACGTTCGCCGCGCCGACGGCCTTCTCCAGCGAAGGCCGCACGCGCTGGGTGAGCGCGGGCTGGTTGATGGTGGCGGGTGCATTGTTGGCCACCTTCAGTTCGGCGCTGCCGCCGCTGGCATGGCTGTAGTCGTCGGCGATGCGGCGGAAGCGCGCGATCACGTCCTCGCGCACGGCCGGGTCGAACGTGCGCAGCGTACCGACCAGGGTGGCCTCGTCGGGAATGATGTTGAAGCGTACGCCGGCCTGGAACTGGCCCGCGGTCAGCACCACCGGACTGGTGGCGATGTTCACCTGGCGCGCGATCATGCTCTGCGTGCCCAGCAGGATCTGCGCGCCCAGGGTGATCGGATCCACGCCGTCCCACGGGCGCGACCCGTGCGTCTGCTTGCCCTTCACCACCAGCGACCACTCGTCCGCGGCGGCAAGCAACGGGCCGCTGCGGTAGCCCACGCTGCCGACCGGCAGGCCGGCCCAGACGTGCAGGCCGAACACGGCATCGGGCATGAAGTCCTTGAACACGCCCTCCTGCAGCATCAGCGCCGCGCCGAACACCTCACCGGCCACCGGTGGACCTTCCTCGGCCGGCTGGAAGACGAACATCACTTCGCCCGCCAGTTCGTCCTTCGCGGCCACCAGCGCCTGCGCCACGCCCATCAGGATGGCGACGTGCGCATCGTGCCCGCAGGCATGCATCACGCCGACCGGCTGGCCGCGGTAGTCGGCCTTGACCTTCGAGGCAAACGGAAGGCCGGTCTGTTCGGTCACCGGCAGCGCGTCCATGTCGGCCCGCAGCGCGATGCGCGGGCCGGGCTTCGCGCCCTTCAGCACGGCGACCACGCCGGTCTTGCCGACGCCGGTGCGGACCGTCAGGCCCAGCGAGCGCAGGTGGTCGGCGACGCGCCTGGCGGTGCGGACTTCCTGTTCTCCCAGTTCCGGATGCTGGTGCAGGTCGCGGCGCCAGGCGATCAGCTGCGGCTGCGCCTTCTGCAGCGCGGCCTGCGCGGTGGCGTCCTGGGCCTGCGCGGGCACGGCCAGTGCAAGCCCCAGCAGGGCGGCGGGCAGCAACGGGGGCAGGAGACTGTGCATGGCGCGTTCCAGCAGGGGGGATCGCGATGCTAGCGCCTGCGCCCGCACTGTCCAATGGCCGATCGACATGAAGCGATGCGCCCGTCGCACTCGCTTTCACGCGGCACGCATGGCAGTCTCGCCAGTCCCCACGCACGTCCCCGCCCATGAGCCACGATCCCGCACGCCCGACCACGCCTTCCGCCCTGCAGGGCGATGCCGCGCTGCTGCGCGCCGTCGGCAGCCTGGCGCTGACCGCCGCGGTCATCAACATCATCGTGGGCGGCGGCATCTTCAAGATGCCGGCGGCGCTGTCGTCGCAGGTGGGGGCTGCGGCCCCGCTGGCGCTGGTGGCCGGCGCCCTGGTGATGGTGCCCATCGCGCTGTGCTTCGCCGCCATCGGCAGCCGCGCCTCCGCCACGGGTGGTCCCTACACCTACGTCAGCACGGTGTTCGGCACGCTGCCGGGGTTCCTGGCGGGCGCGCTGATGTGGATCTGCAACGTGGCCTCCAGTGCCGGCGTGGCGGCCGCGTTGTCGTTGCAGGTGGCCAGCCTGCTGCCGCTGTTCGCCGAACCGGCGCCACGCGCCGCGTTGCTGGTGGGCGTCTATGCGCTGATGTACGCGCTGAATGCGTTCGGGGTGAAGCTGGGCGCGCGCGCGATCACCGTGCTGGCCGCGCTGAAGCTGACGCCGTTGTTCCTGCTGGTCGCGGTGGGCATGTTCTTCGTGGACTGGGGCCAGGTGAGCTTCCGCATCGGCGACGTGCCGTCGTGGACGGCGCTGGGGTCGGCGATGGTGATGGTGGTGTTCGCGTATTCCGGCATCGAGACCGCGCTGATTCCCGGCGGCGAGCTGCGCGACCCGTCGCGCAGCGTGCCGCGCGCCGCCACCGTGGCCATCCTGCTGGTGGTGCTGCTGTACCTGGGCCTGCAGATCGTCACCCAGGGCCTGCTGGGGCCGGCGCTGGCCACCAGCAGCGTGCCCATCGCCGATACCGCCGCGCGGCTGTGGTCGCCGGCGCACGTGCTGCTGCTGGCCACGGCGTGCATCTCGATGGCCGGCTTCCTGCTGGGCAACCTGCTGGGTTCGTCGCGGTTGCTGTTCGCGCTGGGTCGCGACGGCTACCTGCCGTCGGCCTGGGCGCGCGTCAGCGCCCGCCACCACGTGCCGCTGCTGGCCCTGGCCACGCATGCGGCGGTGGCGTTGACGCTGGCCATCGTGGGCAGCTTCGAGACGCTGGTGCTGATCTCCGGCGGCGCGGTGTGCCTGGTCTACGTGATGGTGTGCGTGGCGGCCTGGCGCGCGCAGAAGATCGACCTGCGCGAACGGGGCGCGCCGTTCGTGCTGAAGGGCGGTCCGCTGGTTCCGCTGGTGGCGGTGACCGGCATGCTGGCGATCCTGGCCACGCTGACGCAGCGCGAGTGGCTGGCCATCGGCGTGGCGGTCGCGGTGCTGGCGGTCGTGTATGCCGTGCTGGTGGGACTGCGGCGGCGCATCGGCACCTGATTTGTGTAGGAGCGACGTGAGTCGCGACCGCGCCCCGATAGCCATTCACAGTGCACGAGGATGAACGCGCCGCAGCGCCTCCGGGTGGCGAACAGTTGTTTTCGGCTATGCCGGGCGTGCGGTCGCGACTGACGTCGCTCCTACAAGAAGCTACTCACCAGCTCAGCGGAACACCACCGTGCGGTGTCCGTTGAGCAGGATGCGGTGTTCGACATGGCGGCGCACCGCGCGCGCCAGTACCAGCGATTCGACATCGCTGCCCATGCGCACCAGTTCCTTCGGCGTCATCGCGTGGTCCACGCGGGCGACGTCCTGTTCGATGATGGGGCCCTCGTCCAGATCGCGGGTCACGTAGTGCGCGGTGGCGCCGATGATCTTGACCCCGCGCTGGTGCGCCTGGTGGTACGGCTTGGCGCCCTTGAAGCTGGGCAGGAAGCTGTGATGGATGTTGATGGCGCGGCCGGCCAGGGCATCGCAGAGGTCCGGTGACAGGATCTGCATGTAGCGCGCCAGCACCACCAGGTCGATTTCCTCGCGGTCCACCAGGTCGATGATCTGCCGTTCCTGCGCGAGGCGGTTGCCGGACGACACCGGCAGGTGGTGGAACGGCACGCCGTAGGACTGCGCCAGCGGCGCGAAGTCCTCGTGGTTGGAGACGATGCAGGCGATCTGCACCGGCAGCTGCCGGCTGTGCACGCGGAACAGCAGGTCGTTCAGGCAATGGCCCTGCTTGCTGACCAGCACCATCAGGCGCGCGCGGTGGCGGCCGTCGTGCAGCTGCCAGTCCATGCCGAACACTTCGGCCAGCGACTCGAAGCCCTCGTGCAGCACGTCGATCTCTGCCGGCCCCGGCACGTCGAAATGCACGCGCAGGAAGAAGCGCCCGGATTCCTCGTCGCCGAACTGCTGCGCATCCAGGATGTTGCAGCCGGTCTCGTACAGCAGTTCGGTGACGCGATAGACGATGCCGGTGCGATCCGGGCAGGACAGGGTGAGGATGTGGTCGTGACGCATGGGGGTCCTGGTCAGGGCGGGATGACGACGCGTCGCGGCGTGCGCATCCGCGCGGGAGTGATCGGACAAACGGCGCAGCCGGGTCGGGGCGGACATGGCAGCATCCGGCGGCAACCCGGTACGCTGTTTAGCACACCCGGCCGCGCCCCGGCGCCACGGGTCGACGCCACGCCGTCCCCTGCCCATCTGCCCCGGAGGTCGCCATGCATCGCCGCATCGCCCGCACCGTCGCCATCCTGCTCGTGCTGCTGCTTTCGCTGGCCGTCACCGCCGATGCCTGCACCCGCCTGGTCTACCTGGGTGCCAACGACGACGTCATCACCGCCCGGTCGATGGACTGGAAGAACGATGTGGCGACGAACCTGTGGATCTTCCCGCGCGGCATGCAGCGCAGCGGCCAGGCCGGGCCGAACTCGATCACCTGGACATCGAAGTACGGCAGCGTCATCGCCACCGGCTACGAGGTCTCCACCACCGATGGCATGAACGAGGCCGGCCTGATGGCCAACGTGCTGTGGCTGGTCGAATCCGAATACCCCGCCTACGACGGGCGCGGCCCCGGCCTGAGCATCGCCGCGTGGGCGCAGTACGCGCTGGACAACTACGGCAGCGTGAAGGAGGCCGTCGACGCGCTGCGCAAGGAACCCTTCACCCTGGTGACCGACAAGGTGCCGGGCGAGGACCGGCTGGCCACGCTGCACCTGTCGCTGTCGGACGCCAGCGGCGACAGCGCCATCATCGAGTACATCGGCGGCAGGCAGGTGATCCACCACGGCCGCCAGTACCAGGTGATGACCAACTCGCCGGTGTTCGACCAGCAACTGGCCCTCAACGCGTACTGGAAGCAGATCGGCGGCACGGTGATGCTGCCGGGCACCAACCGCGCCGCGGACCGCTTCGCGCGCGCGTCGTTCTATGTCAACGCGATTCCCAAGAGCGAGGATCCGGTGAAAGCGCTGGCCAGCGTCTTCAGCGTGATCCGCAACGCGTCGGTGCCGTTCGGCATCAACACGCCGGAGGAGCCCAACATCTCCTCCACCCGCTGGCGCACGGTCGCCGACCACAAGCGCAAGCTGTACTTCTTCGAATCCGCGCTGACGCCGAATACCTTCTGGGTGGACCTGAAGGACGTGGATTTCTCGAAGGAGACCGGCAAGGTGCTGCGTCTGGACCTGGGCCCGGACCAGCGCAACGTGTACGCCGGCAACGCGGTGAAGGACTTCAGGCCGGCGGAGCCGTTCGTGTTCCTGGGGCTGTAGCCGCAGGTCGAACGCCAGCAGGTTGATCCCCCAGCCGATTCAAATGACATAGCCGGGTGGGTGACCCTGGCTGGCTTGACGCCCCGCCCCCACCCGCGTACCTTGCACATCGCCAAGGTTTCCATCGCTTTATCCAGATAAAGCGATTGAATTGAAAGGGAAGCCGGTGCGGCCTGTTCCATGGGCCCATTCCGGCGCTGCCCCGCAGCGGTATTTGGAAACGAACCTCGCCAACAGCACTGGCCCTCGCGGGCCGGGAAGCGGCGGGAAGTAGGCCAGCGCACACGCGCCCGTCCATGAGCCCGAAGACCTGCCCTGGCCGGAAGACACGACCGTCTTCCGCCTGACCTGGAGCTTCCGAGGGGAGGTGGCCGGAGCCCGTGTCCGCGCCCGCCTGCGCGGATGCGTCCTCCTGCGCCCGACTGCGGCACTCCGGCTCGCCCGAGGGGGCGAAGGTCGCTGGCGTGGTGGGCTGCGGTCCGGCGCGCGGTTCCTTCGTTCCTCATCCGCCACCGCATGAGGACACGCACCATGACCACCGTTACCACCCTTGGCTTCCCGCGCATCGGCGCGAAGCGCGAACTGAAATCCGCCCTGGAAAACTACTGGCGCGGCGACGGCACCGCCGACGACCTGCAGCGCACCGCACGCGATCTGCGCCATCGCCACTGGCAGCTGCAACGCGAGGCCGGCGCCGATGTCGTGCCGTGCAACGACTTCTCGCTGTACGACCAGGTGCTGGACACCGCCTTTCTCTTCGACGCCATTCCCGAGGCCTACCGCGCACTGGCCGACGCCGATCCGCTGGCGGGCTACTTCGCGCTGGCGCGCGGCGTGCAGAACGACGGCACCGACCTGCGCGCGCTGGAGATGACCAAGTGGTTCGACACCAACTACCACTACCTGGTGCCGGAACTGCATGCCGGCCAGACCTTCCGCCTGCGTGGCGACAAGCCGCTGGCGGAATATCGTGAAGCCATCGCCGCAGGCCACCCTGCGCGGCCGGTGCTGCTGGGGCCGGTGAGCTTCCTGCTGCTGTCCAAGACCGTGGATGGCAGCGACCGCCTCGCGCTGCTGGATCGCCTGCTGCCGGTCTATGCCGAACTGCTGGCGAAGCTGCATGACGCGGGTGCGGACTGGGTGCAGATCGACGAGCCCTGCCTGGTGCTGGACCTGGACGACGCCACGCGTGCCGCGTACCTGAAGGCCTATGCGACCCTGGCCAAGACCGTGCGGCCTGCATTGCTGCTGGCCACCTACTTCGGACGCCTGGGCGACAACCTGCCGCTGGCCTGCGCGCTGCCGGTGGAGGGCCTGCATGTCGACCTGGTGCGCGGCAAGGAACAGCTCGACGAGGTGCTGAAGCATCTTCCGAAGGGCCGCGTGCTGTCGGCCGGTCTGGTGGACGGGCGCAACATCTGGCGCACCCACCTGGACAACGCACTGATCCTCGCCAGGTACGCGCTGGGCCACGTGGGCGACGCCGCGCTGTGGCTGTCGCCGTCGTGCTCGCTGCTGCATGTGCCGGTCGATCTGGCCGGCGAGAAGGCGCTGCCTGCCGACCTGAAGTCGTGGCTGGCCTTCGCGCGGCAGAAGGTGGAGGAACTGCGCCTGCTGGCCGATGCACTGCGCGATCCGCGCGCTGCCGAGCCCGGGCTGGCGCTGGCGCGCGACCGCATCGCATCGCGTCGGCACTCCACGCGCGTGCATCGTCCGGAGGTGGCGGCGCGGCTGGCTTCCGTGGAGGCCAGCGACACCCACCGCGACTCACCGTACCCGCAACGCCGTGCCGCCCAGTCGGCGCTGCTCGGTTTGCCCGGCTTCCCGACCACCACCAGCGGCTCGTTCCCGCAGACCCACGCCGTACGCGAGGCACGGGCACACAACAGGAGCGGCAGGCTGTCGGATGAGGCGTACGAAGCCTTCCTGCGTGAAGAGACCGAACGCTGCGTGCGCTTCCAGGAAGAGATCGGCATCGACGTGCTGGTGCATGGCGAGTTCGAACGCAACGACATGGTGGAGTACTTCGGTGAGCAGCTCGACGGCTTCGCCTTCACGAAGAACGGCTGGGTGCAGAGCTACGGCTCGCGTTGCGTGAAACCGCCGGTGATCTATGGCGACGTCTCGCGTCCGGCGCCGATGACCGTACGCTGGTCGCAGTACGCGCAGTCGCTGACCGACCGGCCGATGAAAGGCATGCTGACCGGGCCGGTGACGGTGCTGCAGTGGTCGTTCGTGCGCGACGACCAGACGCGCGCGCAGACCTGCCGGCAGATCGCGCTGGCGCTGCGGGACGAAGTGCTGGATCTGGAAGCGGCCGGCATCCGCGTCATCCAGATCGACGAGCCGGCGCTGCGCGAAGGCCTGCCGCTGCGGCGCGCGGACTGGCAGGCGTATCTGCAATGGGCCGTGGAGTGCTTCCGCATCACCGCGGCGGGCGTCGCCGACGCCACCCAGGTGCACACACACATGTGCTACTCCGAGTTCAACGACATCATCGATGCCGTGGCGGCGATGGACGCCGACGTCATCTCCATCGAGACTTCGCGCTCGCGCATGGAACTGCTGGATGCGTTCGTGGCGTTCCGCTATCCCAACGGGATCGGGCCGGGCGTGTACGACATCCATTCCCCGCGGATTCCCACCGCCGGCGAGATGGTCGACCTGTTGCAGAAGGCGCGCGCGGTGCTGGCGCCGGAGCAGCTCTGGGTCAATCCCGATTGCGGCCTGAAGACGCGCGGCTGGCCGGAAGTCCGCACCGCCCTGGAGCGGATGGTGGACGCGGCGCGCGCGCTGCGCGGGGATCAGGCGCAGGCCGCCTGATCGGGTGACGGGGGCGGCGGAGTGGCGGGCGAGGGCCCGCCCTACGCCGAAGCGGCCGGCAAGGGCGGTGCCTGCGTCGGCCGGCCCAGCGGATCCAGCGCGATCATCACGAAGTGGCCGCGCGTGCACAGCTTGCGCTCGCCGGTCAGCAGGTTCTCGGTGATGACTTCGACATCGACGTTCATCGAGCTGCGGCCGACCTTGACCACGCGCGCGACCACTTCCACCAGATCGCCCTTGTGGATGGGCTGGTTGAAGTCCACCTGTTCCGAGCGCGCGGTGACCACCGTGGTGCGCGCATAGCGCGAGGCGGCGATGAAGGCCGACATGTCCATCCACGCCAGCGCCTGCCCCCCGAACAGCGTGCCCAGGTGGTTGGTGTGGTCGGGGAAGACCATGTGCAGCAGGCGTGCCTCGACGGGGCGCGCTTCGGCGTTGGCCAGTTCGGTCATGGGGGTGCTCCGGTTCGCGTACTCCCGGCGGCAGCATAGCGCGCCGGGATGTTGTGCTGGTGTAGGAGCGACGTGAGTCGCGACCGCATGAACGAATGACCCGGATATCCGATGGGCTCCCCATGACGGGGACGCTGTCGCCGACATTCCCGGGACGGTGTGGCGCCACCAGCGTTCATGGGTGCGGTCGCGACTGACGTCGCTCCTACAAAGGGCAAGGGCTAGAACGCGTGGTCGAAGCCCACTTCGCCCTGCACGCCCACCTGGTAGGCGGACACGCGGCGCTCGAAGAAGTTGGTCAGCTCCTGCACGTCCTGCAGATCCATGAACGGGAACGGGTTGCTGGCACCGAAATGCCTGGGCATGCCGAGCTGCGCCATGCGCTGGTCCGCGCAGTACTCCAGATACTGGCGCATGTCCTTGATCGACAGGCCGGCCACGCCGCCGCTCAGCGTGTCCTCGGCGAAGGCGACCTCGCAGTCCACGGCCTCGCCCATCATCTGCACGATCTGCGCCTTCAGCTCGTCGTCGAACAGATCGGGCTCTTCCTCGCGCGCGGTCTTGATCACTTCGAACGCGAACGCCATGTGGCAGCTTTCGTCGCGGAACACCCAGTTGGTGCCGCTGGCCAGCCCGTGCAGCAGCCCGCGCGAACGCAGGTAGTACACATAGGCGAACGCACCGAAGAAGAACAGGCCCTCGATGCAGCCGGCGAAGCACACCATGTTCAGCAGGAACTGCCGGCGCTGCTCGCGCGTCTCGATGCGCTGTATGCCCTGCAGCGAATCGATCCACTTGAAGCAGAACTCGGCCTTCTTGCGGATCGACGGGATGTTCTCCACCGCGGCAAAGGCCCTGGCGCGCTCGTTCGGGTCGGGCAGGTACGTGTCCAGCAGCGTCAGGTAGAACTGCACGTGCAGCGCTTCCTCGTACAGCTGCCGCGACAGGTACATACGCGCTTCCGGCGCGTTGATGTGCTGGTACAGGTTGAGTACCAGGTTGTTCGACACGATCGAGTCGCCGGTGGCGAAGAACGCGATGAGGCGTTCGATCAGGTGGCGCTCGGCCGGGCCGAACTTGTTCTTCAGGTCGTTGGTGTCCAGGGAGAAATCCACCTCCTCCACCGTCCAGGTATTGCGGATGGCGTCGCGGTACATCTCGTAGAACTGCGGGTAGCGCATCGGGCGCAGGGTCAGTTCGAAACCGGGGTCGAGGAGCAATTGCCTGGCGTGTGCGGACATGGGGCGGTGTTCCTGTTCTGCGCCTTCCCCCGCGAGCGGGGGAAGGCTGGGATGGGGGCGAACGAAGCGGGTAGGCGCCTGTTCGCCGGAAAGGAATGGAGCGGAAGGGCGTTGGCCGGGCCCGTGGTGGTTCGCCGTCGTCGTCGTCGGCTGGCCCCCACCCCAGCCCTCCCCCGCAGGCGGGGGAGGGGGCGGTTTACGGGATTGGCGCCTCCCTGCGCCTGGAACGTCCTGTTCCGGTGTCCGTCGGCAGCGCCGACGTGGGGGGAGAAGGGCTCAAGATTTCGCTCCTGCTTTTCCCTTCTCCCCTCGGGAGAAGGTGCCCGAAGGGCGGATGAGGGTACGGCGAAGGCACGGGCGATCGAACCGTCATGATGTCGCCGTACCCTCACCCCAACCCCTCTCCCGGCGGGAGGGGGGCTCGCATGGGATTGGCGCCTCCGTGCGCCTGGAACGTCCTGTTCCGGTGTCCGTCGGCAGCGCCGATGTGGGGGAGAGGGTTTACTGGCAGGCCTCGCAGGCTTCCGGGTTCTCCAGCGAGCAGGCGATCGCCTCGGTGGGCGAATACGCCGGCGTCGGCGCGACGGCGGCCGTGCTGCCGATCGTGGTCTTGGCGATCTTGGTGGCCGGGCGCGAGCGCAGGTAGTACGTCGTCTTGATGCCCTTCTTCCAGGCATACATGTACATGGACGACATCGCGCCGATGTTGGGGCTCTCCATGAACAGGTTCAGCGACGCGGACTGGTCGATGAAGGCGCCGCGGTCGGCGGCCATGTCGATCAGCGAACGCATCGGGATTTCCCACGCCGTGCGGTAGACGCTGCGCAACGTCTCGGGGATCTGCACCACGTTCTGGATGGAGCCTTCGGCCTGCTTGATGGCGTCGCGCACTTCCGGCGTCCACAGGCCCAGCTTCTTCAGCTCTTCCACCAGGTAGCGGTTCACCTGCAGGAAGTCGCCCGACAGCGTCTCGCGCTTGAACAGGTTGCTGACCTGCGGCTCCACGCACTCGTAGCAGCCGGCGATGGACGCGATGGTCGCGGTCGGCGCGATGGCGATCAGCAGCGAGTTGCGCAGGCCGTGCTGCTTGATCCGCTCGCGCAGCGCGTCCCAGCGCTCGCGGTCGGCAGGCACCACGCCCCAGGCGTCGAACTGCAGTTCGCCCGTGGCCGCGCGCGTATCGGCGAAGGACGGATGGCGGCCGCGTTCCTGCGCCAGCTCCACCGACGTGTCCAGCGCATGGAAATAGATGGTCTCGGCGATCTTCGCCGACAGCGTGCGGGCTTCGTCGCTGTCGAACGCCAGGCGCTGCTTGAAGAACACGTCCTGCAGGCCCATCACGCCCAGCCCGACCGGGCGCCAGCGCAGGTTGCCGCGGCGTGCCGATTCGATGGGATAGAAGTTCAGGTCGATCACGCGGTCCAGCTGGCGCACGGCCAGGCGCACCGTCTCGGCCAGCTTGTCGAAATCGAACCATCCGTCGTCATCGAAGTGCCGGCTCAGGTTGATCGAACCCAGGTTGCACACCGCGGTCTCTTCGGCCGAGGTCACTTCCAGGATCTCGGTGCACAGGTTGGACAGGTGGATGACGTTGCCGCTGCGCAGGGTCTGGTTGCTGGCCCGGTTGCACTTGTCCTTGAAGGTCATCCAGCCGTTGCCGGTCTGCGCCAGCGTGCGCATCATCCGCGCGTACAGCTCGCGCGCCTTGATGCTCTTCATCGCCTTGCCCTGCGCCTCGGCCTGCTCGTACGCGCGCTCGAACGCGTCGCCGTAAAGGTCGGTGAATTCCGGCACGATGCGCGGGTCGAACAGCGACCAGTCGGCATCGGCCTCCACGCGCTTCATGAACAGGTCCGGCACCCAGTTGGCCAGATTGAGGTTGTGCGTGCGGCGCGCCTCGTCGCCGGTGTTCTCGCGCAGTTCCAGGAATTCCTCCACGTCCGCGTGCCACGGTTCCAGGTACACGCAGGCCGCGCCCTTGCGCTTGCCGCCCTGGTTGACCGCGGCCACCGATGAATCCAGCGTCTTCAGCCACGGCACGATGCCGTTGCTGTGGCCGTTCGTGGACTTGATCAGCGAGCCGCGCGAGCGCACGCGTGTGTAGCTGACGCCGATGCCGCCGCTGAACTTGCTGAGCTGGGCGATGTCGCCGTACTTCTGGTAGATCGACTCCAGTGAATCCTGCGGCGAATCCAGCAGGAAGCACGACGACAGCTGCTCGTGCGTGGTGCCGCTGTTGAACAGCGTCGGCGAGCTGGGCAGGTAGTCCAGGTTGCCCATGCGGCGGTACAGCGCCAGCGCTTCGGGCACGTCCTCGCTCAGCGCGCAGGCGATGCGCAGGAAGAACTGCTGCGGCGTCTCGATGACCTTGCGCGTGTGCGGGTGCCGCAGCAGGTAGCGGTCGTACAGCGTGCGCAGTCCGAAGTAGTCGAAGCGCAGGTCCAGCGACGCATCCAGCGCGTCGTTCAACTTGCGCGCGTTGGTCTGCACGAAGCCCAGCAGGCGTTCGTTGATCAGGCCGACCTCGTGGCCGCGCGTGATCGACTGCGAGAACGCGTGGATCTCCTGCCCGGTGACTTCCTTGGTGATGGTGCCGGCCAGCAGGCGCGCGGCCAGGCGGCTGTATTCGGGTTCTTCTGCGGTCAGCAGCGCGGCGGTGCGGATGGACAGTTCATCCAGCTCGCGCGTGGTCGCACCGTCGTACAGGCCGGAAATGGTGCGGGTGGCCACGCGCATCGGGTCGATGGCGTGCAGGCCTTCGCAGTTGCGCTGCACCGCGCGGACGATCTTGTTCAGGTCGACCGGTTCGCGGCTGCCGTTGCGCTTGGTCACGCTCATCGCGGTGGCGGTGGGCGGCGGGGTCAAGAGGAATGAGGTCTCGCCGCTGGCGTCGGCAACGGCGGTGTCGGTCTGGTTCACGGTGGTTCTCCCTGCGTGGTGCACGCGGCGGCCCGTCCCTCGCAGGCTGCGTTGGCCGGGTGTGGATCAGCAGGGTGGGGAATCGGCGTCGCAGGGTGCGCGACCACGCAGGCGGACTGCGGGTGCCCTGCTTCGCCAGCCATCTCCCCCCGGAGAATCCGCGGCCGGCACCGCGCGGTGTGCATCGCGCGGCTGTCGGCAGGTCTTCGGACTCATGGGCGCGGAAGGCGTGGCCTTCCTCCTAACCCGCCGCTTCCCGAGGCTTGGCCTCAGTGCTGTGTGGCGGGGTCGTTCCCAATTACCGCTGCGGGGCAGTGCCGGAATGGGCCCGAAGGCCGCACCGGCTTCCCTTTTCATCCGGAGGCTAGCCACCCCCGGAACCGACGGCCACAAGATAGTGGGGGTCCAGGGAAGCGTCAACACCAAATGTTGTGTGGAACAGGCGGTATCGGCGCGATGCGGGTTTCACGGATCTCTTATTGAGCCCTTCTCCCCGCTAGGCGGGGAGAAGGTGCCCGAAGGGCGGATGAGGGGCGCGCGTAATAGTAGTGCGCACGTCAGTTACTTCGATACCCAGCATGTTGTCTCGAGCGGGCGCATCCGGTGTCCGGACTTCGTTCGCCCCTCACCCGCCTTCGGCACCCTCTCCCCGTTCCACGGGGAGAGGGGAAGCATGTGTCAACCGCGCAGCGCCGCGATCGAGGCATCCTGCGCCCGCTGGTACAGCGCGAACGGGTCATGGATTGTCTTGCCCAGTGCGGCTTCGAAGGCCTCCTGGTTCGCATGTGCGTCGTAGGCGCGCTGTTCGCCACCGCCGAGATTGGACTGGAAGATGCCCGCCGCGCTGACCGGCAGGAAATCTTCGTACACGATGGGGTCCACGACGGCATGGCCGGCGTCGACCAGCGCGTCGGGCGTCATCGCCGCACGCTCGGCCGCCGGCAACGCAGCGCCGCTGTCGGTCAGGCGATAGCGGAAGTAGCCCAGGCCGTCACGGCGCAGCGTGTCCTCATCGTCCGGGAACGCCGCGAAGGCCTCCGCCAGCCGCTGCGGATAATCCGCCGACGTGTTGCCGGCGCCGCCGGCCTGCCGCACCTGCGCCAGCAGGCGGTCGTAGAGTTCGCGCCCGGCCGGCGTCAGCGCCAGCCCGCGTTGCTCGATCTCGCCGAAGCGGGCGCTGTGGCTGCCGGGCACCAGTGAGCCGGTGGCATCGGGAAAGGCGACCTCTTCTTCCAGCGCCTTGAAGCTGGTCTGCCGCAGCAGGATGGGCACCGCGCGGCGCGGCGGGCCTTCGATCAGCGCCTTGGCTTGGATGCCGCGTTCCAGCATGGCGGTCTGCGCGGCGTCGATGTCGAGCGTGCGCGGGGTCAGGTGATTGATGTGCGGGCCGCGGAAGCTGACCACGTCGGCGACCAGCCGGTGCAGGCCGTGCAGCGCCTGGTAGGTCTGCAGCGAAACGGTCGCGTCGCCGTGCCAGCGGAAGGTCTCCAGCACCTCAGCGACGAAGCGCTGTGCATCGGCATCGCCCAGCCCGCCGTCCTGCTCGGCCTGTGCGACCAGCGTGCGCGCGCCGGCGGTGAAGATGTCGCGCTTGGCCAGGATCGCCTCGGCCTCGGCACGCAATGCGGCATCGGCGATCAGTTCCAGCCGCAGCAGCGAGGTGAAGATGCGGAACGGATTGGCGGCCAGCGCTTCCTCGGTCAGCGGGCGGAACGCGGTGGCGTGCACCGGCACGCCGGCCACGGTCAGGTCGTAGTAACCCACCGGGTGCATGCCCATCAGGGCGAACACGCGGCCGAGCATCGCCAGTTCCGCCGGCGTGCCGACGCGGATCGCGCCATGGCGTTCCAGGTCCAGGCGTTCGGTCTCGCCGCTGCGCTGCAGGCGCTCGGCCAGCGCGGGATCGCGCTGCAGCGTCTCGGCATTGATGTCGCCGACCAGCGTGATCAGGTCGCCGTACAGCGGCACCTCGGCACGGTACATGTCGGACATGGCCTGGGCGAACAGGCCGCGGATGCGGTCGGGCGAAACGGAGGCGGTCATGGGGCTCGGCAGGCGGGCGGCGTGGTGCCGCCGGGGGCGCGTATTGTCGCCGGCCGGGCGGCTGCGGGCCACTCTCAGCGGCGCGGACGAACCTCTTCCGCGCCATCGGGAACGTATCCGGGCGGCCCGAACAACGTCATCCCGATCTGCCGCAGGCCCCGTGCGCGTCGCAGGTCGCGGCCCAGCTTCACCCAGGCGTGGAAGGCGATCTTCACCGGGTTGTAGCTGCGTACCGGGTCCACCAGGCCGTAGCGGATCGGCACGTCCGGGCGTTCCTCGCGGCAGGTGCCGAACACGCGGTCGAACACGATCAGCACGCCACCGTAGTTGCAGTCCAGGTACTCCGGGTTGCTGGCGTGGTGCACGCGGTGGTGCGCCGGCGTGTTGAACACGAACTCGATGGGGCGCGGCAGGCGCGGCACCAGTTCGGTATGCAGCCAGTACTGGTACAGCAGGTTCAGCGCCAGCGCGCCGACCACGTACGGCACCGGAAAGCCCAGCCAGACCAGCGGGCCGAAGAACACCGCCGCGCCGGTCAGCTTGCCGGTCCAGCCCAGCCGGTACGCCGTCGACAGCGCGTACTGCTCGGAAGAGTGGTGCACCGAATGGTTCAGCCAGAACCAGCGCACGCGATGGTCGGCGCGGTGCATCCAGTAGTAGCAGAACTCCTGGCCGATGAAGAGCGCCACCCAGTGCCACCCCCGATCCATCGCGATCGTGGTCAGCCGGAACTCCCAGATCGCCAGCAGCAGCACGCCCACCACGCCGCCCTGGATCAACAGACCCAGCAGTGCGCGGCCGACGGCGTCGCCCAGCGATGCCCAGTAGCTCTTCCAGTCATAGCGGCGCCCGCTCCGCATCAGCCAGACGGCTTCGAGCGCGGCGATGCCGGCGAATACCAGCAAGGGCACACCCAGCAGCGGAGGCAGCGAGTCCATCGGCGCGGCCTCAGCGGGTGCGGCGACGTTCGGCCAGCTGGGCGGCCATCGCCCGCATCTCGTCGGGCGACAGCTTACCGTCGCCATTGGCGTCCAGCGTGTCGAAGTTCTTCGCCACGCGCGGAAGCCTGGCCTCGGCTTCCGCCTTGTCGATCAGGCCATCGCCGTTGGCATCGGCGGCTCTCAGGCGCTCCTGCAGCTTGGCTTTCTGTTCTTCGGTCAGCGTGCGCTGCTGCGCGTTCGCAGGCGCGGCCACCAGCACGAAGATGGACAGCGCGGTGGCGAGGGGGAGCAGGATGGAACGGGACATCGGAAATCTCCGGGTAAGGGAAGGAAAGGTGCAGGCGCGGCGGTGCGGGAATGCATCCATGCGGCAGGGGGGAGTGCCAGGCCGCCGCGCCTGCGGAAAAGCGGGTGCAGCCGGTCGATCAGTTGCCGCGCGGACAGGCGATGGCGTCGCCGGCAGCATTGGTGCAGCTGCGGGTGTGCACCAGCGTGCCGTCCGACACGGTCGTGCTGCCGGTGTAGCGGTTGCCGTTCGCGCCGGTGGCCGTGGTGCTGCGTGCGCCGGTCACGTTGCCGTCGGCATCGCGGCTGAGGCCGCCGCTGGTGCTGGCGTTGCCGCCGTTGGGGCCGTTGGCGTAGGCGCTGCCCTGGCGGCCGGCGCTGCCGTCGGCATTGCGGTAGGCGCTGCGGTCGTAACCGGCGCTGCCGCCGTGGGCACCGCTGAGGCTGCCGCTGCGCGCGGCGTTGGCATTGCCCTGGCCATCGGCCTGCCAGGTGCGCTGGCGTTGGCTGTCGAAGCGCGCATTGCTGCGCTCGACGGCGACACTGCCGCCCTGGGCGGTGCGCTGCACGGCGCGGCTGCGCTCGCGGGCTTCGGCGTGGTCGGCGAACAGGGTGGTGGCGCACAGGGCAAAGGCGGCGGCGATCAGGAACGGGGTCTTGCTCATGGCGGATTCCTCGTCGGGGTGTGGGATGGCCGCACGGGGGAGCGGCGGCAGGACCACGGTAGGGCGGGCAACGCCGGCAGGTGTGTCGCGGTTGACAGCAGATGTGTCTGCCGGCCGCGCGGGAAACATCTGCTTACAAACGGGCGGTCGGCGGGGTTTGCCGGCCATCGCGGCGGCGGGCGATAGTGGCCCCATGGAAGACGCCCTGCCCCGTGTACTGCTGGTCGACGACGACGTGCGCCTGCGCGAACTGCTGCAGCGCTACCTGCAGTCGCAGGGCTTCGATGTGCGCGGCGCGGGCGATGGCGCGCAGATGCGGCAGGCGCTGGATCGCGGCCACTTCGACCTGATCGTGCTGGACCTGATGCTGCCCGGCGAGAACGGCCTCGAGATCTGCCGGCGCCTGCGCGGACAGGGCGACGCCACGCCCATCGTCATGCTGACCGCGAAGGGCGATGAGATCGACCGCATCGTCGGCCTGGAGATCGGCGCCGACGATTACGTGCCCAAGCCGGTCAATCCGCGCGAGTTGCTGGCCCGCATCCGTTCGGTGCTGCGGCGCACGCGGCCTGTGGCGGGCGCACCGCAGCCCGAAGGCGGCGACGTCGCCTTCGGGCCGTTCCGCCTGGACCTGGGCCGGCGCGAACTGACCCGCGACGGCGCGCTGCTGCGGCTCACCAGCGGCGAGTTCGCGGTGCTGTCGGTGCTGCTGCGGCATCCGCGCCAGCCGCTCAGCCGCGACCGCCTGATGAGCCTGGCACGCGGCCGCGAGCACGAGGCTTTCGAACGCAGCATGGACGTGACCATCGCGCGCCTGCGCCGCCTGCTGGAAGACGACCCGCGCCAGCCGCGCCTGATCCAGACGGTCTGGGGCGTGGGCTATGTGTTCGTGCCACCGGAGGCGACGCCATGAGGGCGCCGCTGCCGCGCAGCGTGTTCGGCCAGCTGGTGTTGGTCATCGCACTGGTATTGGTCGGCGCGGGCGTGCTGGCGCTCCTGCTCGGGCGCGAACTCGCCACGCGGCCGGCCGCCGACCAGCTGCTGCGCGCGATGCAGGGTTTCGCCGAAGTGGTGGAAGCACTCGACCAGCACCAGCCGCATGCGCGCACCGTCGCGCAGCTGCGCGAAGCCGGCCTGGAGGTGCGCCGCACACCGCCCGCCGACGCCCGGCCGCGTTTCGCCCCGCTGTTGCGCGAACTGCGCGAACAGGCCGCCGGCACACTGGGCGCCGGTCGCGAACTGCGGATGGGCGCCGGCCGCGGCTTGCGGGTGATCTGGCTGAAACCCGCCACGCGCGAACCGCTATGGGTGTCGTTCGCCTACGACCGACCGGGTACCGGCATGCGCCGCTTCTCGGTGTTCATGCTGGTGGGCTGCGTGGCGCTGGTCTGGCTGGCCGCGGCCTACTTCGCGCGCCGGCTGGTGCAGCCGCTGCGCCAGCTCGCGGCGGCGGCGCCAGCCATCGTGCGCGGCGATGCGCCACCGCCCCTGCACGCGCGTGGCCCCCGCGAAGTCGCCGACCTGGCGCAGGCGCTGGGCGACGCAAGCCGGGACGTGCGTGCGGCGGCGGAAGAGCGCGCGTTGTTGCTGGCCGGCATTTCGCACGACCTGCGCACGCCGCTGACGCGCCTGCAGTTCGCGCTGGAGATGGTGCCGGGCACGGATCCCGAGCTGACCCGCAGCATGCACCGCGACATCGCCGAGATGGACGCCATCCTCGGCCAGTTCATCGCCTTCGCACGCGATGGCCGCGACGAAGGCAGCGAGACCGTCGACCTGGCCGCGATCTGCCGCCATGCGGTCGCCGCGGCGTCGAAAGGCTGGCGCGTCGACCTGCCCGACCATGCCTTGCTGCCCGGCAAGCCGATGGCCCTGTTGCGCGCGGTGGAGAACCTGCTGGTCAACGCCGAGCGGCATGGCGCGTTGCCGTTGTCGTTGCAGCTGTGGTCCGAGGGTGCGGCCTGGGTGGTCGAGGTCGCCGACGGCGGCCCTGGCCTGTCCGCCGAAGCCGCCGAGCGCGCCCGCCAGCCCTTCGTGCACGACCAGGCGGGCGGTGGCAGCGGGCTGGGCCTGCCGATCGTCGACCGCGTCGCGCGCCAGCACGGCGGCGAACTGCGGCTGTTGCCGAACACGCCCCACGGCCTGCGTGCCCAGCTGGTGCTGCGCGCAGGTTGAACCGGATGTCCCGACGAGGTGATGCGATGAAGATGCTGTTCCGTGCCGGCCTGCTGGCCTGCGCCCTGTTCGTGACGCTGCCGCCGCTGGCGGCCGAGACCTTCCGCGAACGCCTGCAGCAGGCGCGCGATGCCTCGCGCCGGCCCGCCACGCGTGCGCCCACGCTGCCGCCCGGCGCGCGCGCGGTGCGCGACGTGTCGTACGGCAACGATCCGCGCCAGCGCTTCGACGTCTACCTGCCCGCGCACCCACAGAATGCGCCGATCCTGCTGTTCGTCCACGGCGGTGGCTGGGCCAACGGCAACAAGGACAATCGCGGCGTGGTCGAGAACAAGGCGGCGTACTGGCTGCCGAAGGGCTACATCCTGGTCTCCACGAACTACCGCATGCGGCCCGACACCGCGCCGCTCGACCAGGCGCGCGATGTCGCCCGTGCACTGGCGGCCGTGCAGAAGCGCGCACCCGAGTGGAGCGGCGATGCCTCGCGCGTGATGCTGATGGGCCACTCCGCGGGCGCGCACCTCGCCGCATTGGTGGGCGCTTCAGCCACCCTGTGGCGCGACGCCGGGGCCACGCGGCCGCGCGGCGTGGTCTCGCTGGACAGCGGCGCGCTGGACGTGCCGCTGACGATGAAGAAGCCGCCGCTGCCGCGCATCTACGACACCGCGTTCGGCAGGAATCCGGCCGACTGGATCGCCGCTTCGCCGTACCACCAGCTCACCCGCGACGCGGTGCCGATGCTGTTCGTCTGCTCCTCGCGCCGCAAGGATGCCTGCCCGCAGGGCAGCGCGATGGTGGAGAGGGCGAAGACCCTGGGCGTGGCGATGGCGGTGCTGCCGCAGGATCTGTCGCACGCGGAAGTGAACCGTGAGCTCGGGTTGCCATCGGAGTACACGAAGGCGGTGGATGCGTTCGTGCGGCGCTACCTGCGGTAACCAACGCATCCCGGTGGGAGCGACGTAAGTCGCGATGGGCCGTCGGTAATGCTTCATCGCGACTTGCGTCGCTCCCACAACAGCGCCCCTCATCCGCCTTCGGCACCTTCTCCCGGCAGCGGGGAGAAGGGACAAAAAGACACCTCAGCGCACGATCCGCACCGCGCCGAGTGCCTGCTGCAGGCGCGCCTGCGCCGTCGCCTGGTCGAACGGCGGCGCGGTGCGGCGGCCGTGCGTGCCGGTGACGATCAGGTCGATGGCGATGCAGTGGCCGTTGCGCACGCTGCGGTAGGCGTCCAGCGTCCGGTAATGCTGCGGCGAGGACTCGGCCACGTGGATGTGGCGGAAAGGCTGGCCGTCGATGCGTACATCCTCGCCGCGGACCACGCCCGCGACGGCGGGCGCCTGCCGGCAGGTCACCACGGCGTGGGCATCGCGGCTGGCGCCAAGGCGGAACTCGGCGCCGGTCGCGTCATCCGATCCTTCCAGCACCAGGGCGAACAGGGCCGTGCCGCGATCGCGTTCGCGGCCCGGCAACGCGTTCCATCCCAGAGATCCGTCGCGTCCTTGATGCGCGGCCTCGTGCCGCGCGCTGAAACCCGGGACAGGCGCCAGCGCAATGCCGCGCGTCAGGTCGGCGAACTGTACGTCGGGCGGTGGAGCCTGCGGCGGTGGCCGCTGCTCGGCGATCACCAGCGCCATTTCCAGCGCGGCGACCACGTCGGCGCGTTCGGGGGGGCGTTCGCAGCCCAGCGTCAGCAGGGATGCCAGGGCGGCGGCCAGGCAGGCCGGAAGCGGTGGTGTTCTCATCGCGTCCTCCTCGACGGAGACCGACGAAGAGTGTCGCACGGCGCGCGTTAAACATCCGCTGCGGCCGGGGTCAGTATCCGGTGCGCGCCAGCGCCGGCAACGCCTGTGCCGCCGTCGCGCGCCATACGTGATCGACCTCCGCGGACAGCGCGCTGGGTTCCGGATTGATCTCCACCACCGTGGCGCCGTGGCGGCGCGCCAGCGCCGGCAGGCCGGCAGCCGGGTACACCAGGCCCGACGTGCCGACGACCAGCATCAGGGTGCAGCCGGCCGCTGCATCGACGGCCGCCGTCCAGGCATCATCGGGCAAGGCCTCGCCGAACCACACCACGCCCGGGCGGATGCGGTCGCCGCAGGCCGTGCAGCGCATCGGTTCGACCCGTTGCGCACCGTCCACGTAGCCGTCGAGCGCGCCGTCATGCCTGCGTCCGCAGGCGAAGCAGCGCAGCGCGAACAGACGGCCGTGCACGTGCGCATCGACGGCGCTGCCGGCGCGTTCGTGCAGGTCATCGACGTTCTGCGTCACCAGAGACAGCGGCAGGCGACGCGCCAAATCGGCCAGTGCGCGGTGTCCCGCGTTCGGCTGCGCGTCGCGGACAAGCTGCATCCGCCAGCGGTACCAGCCCCAGACCAGCGCCGGGTCCTCGCGCCACGCTTCGGCGGTCGCCAGCCGCATCGGGTCGAAGCGCGACCACAGGCTGTCGTGGGTGCCGCGGAAGGTGGGGATGCCGCTTTCGGCCGACATGCCGGCGCCGGTCAGTACGCAGACGCGGCCACCCTCCGCGATCGTCCGGCGCAGGGCCTGTGCGATGGCGGCCGGTACGGGGGTCATGCCCTCACGCCTTGTGCTGTGTCGCCAGGTAGTCCGCGCTCTGCATCTCGATCAGGCGCGAGGCGGTGCGTTCGAACGCGCCCTGCAGCCGCGTGCCGGAGTACAGCGCCGTCGGCGCCTCCGCGGCGGTGCAGACCAGGTTGACGTGGCGGTCGTACAGTTCGTCGATCAGGTTGACGAAGCGCCGCGCCGCGTCTTCGTTGAGCGCGTCGAAGCGCGGGATGCCGCCCAGCAGCAGCGTGTTGAACTCGCGCGCGATCTCGATGTAGTCCGTGGTGCCACGCGGGCCTTCGCACAGCGCGGCGAAGTCGAACCACACGATGCTCTTGCCGCGCGCCCGCACCGGGATCTTGCGGCCCTCGATCTCGATGTTGCCGGGCGGCGCGTCGGTGCCGCCGCTCAGTTCGCGCCAGCGCGAGGCCAGCCAGGCGTCGGATTCGCCGTCCAGCGGCGCGCGGTAGACCGGCGAACGCGTCAGTGCCCGCAGGCGGTAGTCCTCTTCGCCCTCGGAGCGCACCACCACGCAGTGCTGCTGCAGCAGCGCGATGGCGGGCAGGAAGCCCGCGCGCTGCAGGCCATCCCGGTAGAGATTCTCCGGCGCGGTGTTGGACGTGGTCACCAGCGTCACGCCCTCGGCGAACATGCGGTCCAGCAGCCGCGCCAGCAGCATCGCATCGCCGATGTCGGTGACGAAGAACTCGTCCAGCACCAGCACGCGCAGCTTGCCGCGCACCTCGCGGACGATCTTCGCCAGCGGGTCGCTTTCCCCCGCATGCTGGCGCAGGCGGTCGTGCACGCCGCGCATGAAGCGGTGGAAATGCGTGCGGTACTTGCCGCCTTCGCCCGATTGCCCGGCCTGCGCGTGCGGCACGCCGGTGCGCCCCGACACCGACCAGGTGGGCAGCGGCAGGTTGTCGTAGAACAGGTCCACCAGGAAGGTCTTGCCGCGGCCCACGTCGCCCCAGTAGTACAGGCCGGGCACCGGCTCGAGCTTCCTGCCGAGCAGGCGACCGAGGAAACCGTTGTCCGCCGGCGTGGCCAGCAAGGCCGCATGGATGCGGTCCAGCTGCGCGAGCGCGGCGTGCTGCGCGGGATCGTCCTGCCATTGCCCCTGCGCCGCGCCGCGCGCGTAGACCTGCGATGGCGTCGGTGCGCCGTCCGTGTGCCCGGCCACCGTCACGCCGCCGGCACGTAGTCTTTCATCGCGTGCTTGATGGCGCCGCGCAGGTCCATCAGCTTGCGATGGAAGAAATGACTGGTTTCCGGCATGCGGATCAGTTCCGGCGGGTCCTTCAGCGTGTCGATCCAGTCGTACACCGCCTGCGGATCGACGATCTCGTCCTCTTCGCCCTGCACCACCAGCCACGGGCACGCCGGCGGCACCAGGGTGGCGAAGTCCCAGCGCCCGACCGGCGGTGCGATCGACAGCAGCGCATCGGGCTTCAGTTCGTCCGTCATGCGCAGCGACACATAGGCGCCGAAGCTGAAACCCGCCAGCCACAGCGCCGTGCCCGGTCGCTGTTCGCGCGCCCACTGCACCACCGCGCGCAGGTCGTCGCCCTCGCCCTGGCCCTGGTCGAAGCTGCCCGCCGACGCGCCGGTGCCGCGGAAATTGAACCGCACCGTCACCGCGCCCAGCTCGCGCAGGCTGCGGGCCGCCATCACCACCACCTTGTTGTGCATGGTGCCGCCTTCGGTGGGCAGCGGATGGCAGACCACCGCGGTGACGCCCTTCACCGGCTCGCCGTCTTCCGGCCAGTCGATGTGGGCTTCCAGAGGTCCTGCGGGACCGGTCAGCGTGATCGGGCCGGACGTGGCGGGGAAGGCGGGTGTATTCATGCCGCCATGATAAAGCCTGCCTGTGCTCGGCCGGCGTGATCCGGCCTTCGTGCGCGGAAAGGCCGGCTTTTCCTTCGGCGGTATGAAGGCGTGGCGCGCGTACGCCGAAGGTCTTGCAGCCGCGGCCTGGCCGGTATGCGATCCTGCCCGCCCCACGCTCCCCCCGCTGCACGATGGCGTTTGACGCATTCGCCCTGATCCTGACCATGCTGGCGCTCGGCATGGTGTTCGCGCGCCTGCGCGTGTTCCCGGACAACGCCGCCGACGTGCTCAACCGCGTGGTGCTGTACGTCTGCCTGCCCGCCGCCGTGCTGACCTACGTGCCGCGCCTGCACGTGGACGCCTCGCTGCTGGGGGTGATCGCCACGCCGTGGGTACTGGCCGCCGCCACCGTGGCGCTGGTCGCCCTGGCCACACGCGCTTTCAGGTTCCGCCGCGACGAGCACGCCGTGCTGCTGCTGTGCGTGGCGCTGTGCAACAGCAGCTTCATCGGCTACCCGATGGTGCGTGCGCTGCTGGGTGAAGACGCGCTGCCGTATGCGGTGGTCTACGACCAGTTCGGCACCTTCGTGCTGTTGTCCACCTTCGGCCTGTACGTGCTGGCGCGCTACGGCGGCGATGCGCCACCGACCGCGCGCGAGATCGGCCTGCGCATGGTGAAGTTTCCCCCGGTGTGGGCGCTGCTGTTCGGCCTGACGCTGATGCCGGAACAGCCGCCCGCCTGGATCGCCTCCGCCCTGCAGAAGCTTGCCGACGCCCTGCTGCCGCTGGTGATGCTGGCCGTGGGCCTGACCATCCAGCTGAAGCTGCCGCGCGACGAGGTGAAGCCGCTCGCCGTCGGCCTGCTGCTGCGGCTCATCGTCATGCCGGCGCTGGCACTGCCGCTGTCGCTGGCGTTCGGCATGTCCGGCGGGATGCTGCAGGCCAACGTGCTGGAGTCGGCCATGCCCACCATGATCACTGCTGCCGCCCTCGCCATCTCGCACCAGCTGGCCTCGCGCCTGGCCGCCGCGCTGGTGGGTTACGGCATCCTGCTGTCGCTGGTCACGCTGCCGCTGTGGGCGTGGGTGGTGGGGCGGTTCGCCTGAGTGGCGTGATGCGTTGAATCGACGGCGATCGCATGCGAGGGTAGCGTCGTCCCTGCCATGGAGCCTGCGATGACCCGGATGTCGACACGCCTCTGCCTTGCCGTGCTGGCGATGGCCGCCGCCGCCGCGCCCGCTTTTGCGCAGGCACCGCAGTACGACGCGCCACCGCAACCGGTCAGCCGGCTGGAAAGCGATCCCGTGCTCGCCCGCGTGCATGCGCAGTGGGTCGCACGCCACCGTGTCGCGCTGGAAAACCACCTGCGCACCGTCGCCGCACGCGCCACGCCACGCAACCTGCTGGTTGCCGGCCTGCTGTGGCCGCCGGACGAGCAGGCCGGCGCCGAGGATGCCTTCACCTCCCCGCAGTCCACGGTCTGGCTGCAGGCTGCGTATGACGCCCAGCCGCGCGACGCACTGGTGGACTGGGCGCTGCTGGATGCGTGCCTGTGGCGCGGCGTCACCTGCGACCGCGACGCCCTGCTGCAAGGCCTGTTGAAGGCCGATGCCGGCAACGCCGAACTGCAGCTGCGCGGCCTGTCCGACGCGCTGCGCCAGGGCGACAGCGCGCGGGCCGAACTGTACTGGCAAGCCGCCGTGCGCGCGCCGCACTATCACGACCGTGCGGGCGAACTCGGACGCCTGCTGCAGGACACCTTGCGCAGCGTGCCGGCGCCGCCGCTGGATCCGCGCGTGGCTGCCGCGATGGGCGAAGACCTCGGCCTCGGCCGGCCCGCCACCGACGGTGACATCGCCGATGTCGCCAGCCTGGGACTGATCATGGCCGCCGTGCCAACGCTGCAGCCGGTGACGGAACGTTGCAAGCCGGTCGCCGGGCGCCTATCGCCCGCGCGGCTGGACGAATGCCGTGCGCTCCTCACGCGCATCGCCGACGACCCATCCCTGCTTGCGACGCAGACCATCGCCTTGGGACGCCTGATGGAACTGCCTTCCAGTGCGGCCGAACAGACAGCCCTGAGCGAACGCCTTCGACGCATCGTATGGCTGCTCGAAAACGCGATGCCACCCCGGGAAAGCCGCCCCGGCTGGACGCTTCCCACCGACTACGCCACGCGCTTCATGCGCGACGGCGAACTCGCGGCCATGCGTTACCTGCTGCAGGCGAACGGCATCGCCCTGGAACCGCCCGCCGACTGGCTGCCGCAGACGCCGCACTGGCGCAGTCTGATCCTGACCGGAAACGCGCCGGGCGCCTGAGGTGGGGTGCGGGCACCCCCGGGTGCGCTGCGCTTACCCGGGCTACCGGAAAGAGAAAGGGCGGGCAGTCGCCTGCCCGCCTCATGTCATCGCGGTGACGTGGTTACTTCGCGGCGCGTGCCGCGTCGGCGATCACGTCCGCCACGGCCTGCGGGTCGGAGGCCATCGGCACGTGGCTGGTCTGCAGCACGGTGGTGGTGGCGCCCATCCGCGCGGCCAGGGCGCGCTGGGCCTGCGGATCGATCATGCGGTCCTGTGCGGCCACGATGTACCACGACGGCTTGCGGGTCCAGGCGGCGACGGTGACCTTCTGCGCGAAGTTGGCCGCGCGCACCGGGCCCTGCGTGGCGGCGATCAGGTTGGCTTCCTCGGCGCTGACGTCCTGGGCGAAATCACGCGCGATGGCATCGGCGGGCAGCGTCAGGTAACCCTGCGCATCCTGGATGAAGTGCGCCACGCCCGGCGGCGTCGCATGGTCCTTCACGCCGTCCACCGAGGCTTCGCCCAGGGCCGGTGCGAACGAGGCCACGTACACCAGCGACTTCACCTTGGCATGGCCGCCGGCCTGGGTGATGACGGTGCCGGCCCACGAATGGCCCACCAGCACCACCGGACCGGTCTGCGCGTCGATGATGCGGTTGGCCGCGGCCACGTCGTCTTCCAGCGAGGTCAGCGGGTTCTGCACCGCCACCGCCTTCAGGCCCTTGGCCTGCAGCAGCGGGATGACCTTGTTCCACGACGAGCCGTCGGCGAAGGCGCCGTGCACCAGCACGACGGTGGGAGTGGCGGCATCGGTGGCCGGGGCGTCGGCGGCGAAGGCGGGCGCGATGGCCGCCAGGGCCAGGGCGGAAGCCAGCAGGGAGCGGGTCAGCAGGTTCATGGCGTAGTCCTCAGGGGGTGTCGGTGGGGTGGGCGTCCCGGCGCAGGGCGCGCCCGGTGGAGTTACTTTCCCCCAAGACGCAGGACGATAGGTCACGTGGAGTCCTGAAAACTTGATCAATCGTGCTTATCAGGCGACGCGAACGCCTCGGATCGCCGCCCGCCACGGGGCAAGCACGGCGGACGTGCCCCGCTTACCGGCGGATCGGCGCGCGTTTGCCGCGCGTCGGGTTGCCCAGCCCCACCCGTCAGGCAGGGGACGCGGCGCGCCGTGCTGCCGCACCCGAAATGCCGAGCGGAAAGCCTGGCGCGCCGGGATTTCCGGCACGAAGCGCGATGCCGAATGCCCGGCGCGTCGAGTCCATGAGCATGACGCTTCATGTGGCAGACCCCGGAGTGCGGGGCACGGAGCCTGAAGCGTCAGGTGCAGCAACAGCGCGCGTGGGGTGCATGAGCACGAAGCGTCAGGCTCACCTGCACGAAGCGCGACGCAGAATGCGCGGCGTGCGGGGCAAAAAGCCTCGCGCGCCGGGTCGCGATGCCCGGCACAGGGCGTGTGGCCGCCTGCGCGCGCGACGCGGAGGTCCACCCCCATTGCTACCCGCGCGGCACCCGTTCATGCGCGTGGCGTCCTCTCACATTGCCAGCGCGCATGCGCCCGTTGCCCGCCGACGCGTTAGCCTGCGGCTGCCGCAGGTACGCGGCACGGACAAGGACTCAAGGAGAGACGATGCGTCAGAACCTGGTGGACATCACCTTCACGCCGGACGCCGCGGACGAGATCGAGCACGCGCTGGCCACCCTCGAAACCCGTTTCGCCGCGCTGGTGGCGTTGACACCGGCACAGCGGCGCGGGTTGTTGAAGATGGGCGACAACTCCGAAGCCTTCTGCCGGCAGGCGATGCTTGTGGTGCAGCAGCACCCCGGCGTGCTGCCGCGCGCCTTCGACCTGGACGCCTGCCGGCGTGACCTGCAGGCCCTGGACCAGCTGCGCCCGTGGCTGGCGCGCTTCATCCGCCTGCACGAGCGCCTGGCCGACACCGAGACCGCACTGGGCAGCGACCTGATGGTCGCCGCGCTGGATGCCTACGCCTTCCTCAAGGTGGCCGGCCAGGGCGAAGGCCTGGACAACATCCGCCGCGAACTGGGCACCCGCTTCGCCCGCCCAAGGCGAAGCACTGCCGCCCCTTCCGCCCCGGCGACCGCTTCCACGGAAGACCCGTCCGAGCAGGACGCCGGTGATTCTTGACGGGGTGGGTGGGCGTGGTGAGGATGCGGGCGGGGCCCGGGATGGTTAAAAGGTGTTAGGCGTGAGAAAGAAATCGGTATCGAGCATCGTAGACCCAAAGGGCGAGTGGGCTGCAGCGATTGGCGCTGCGTTTGTCGCCTTCGGCAGCATCGAGCACACCACCGTTGTTTGCCTTCGGGAGATTCCGGCCGACTCGATATGGCGATTCTCAAAAAGCCTCAATCTCGTGCCGCGTGTAGATCTGCTTCTAGAGTTGCTGGAGCCGTATCGACACCAGGAGTGCTTAACACTCGCGGAGAAACTGAGACGGGTCAAAGAGCTTGCTCACACTCGCAACCTTATTGCCCATAATCCGCTGGTGCTACAGATGCATGAGGATGGTCAAGGCAATCGGATTTTTGGATCTGCAATCACGGCTATTCGTAAAGAGGGTCATCTCATTTCGCTCCCAGAGGCACAGGAGTTCGCGACAACGTGCGAGGAGCTTGCCTTTGAACTCGTCGGTGTCAGCATCAACGCATTCAAGGCAATGGGCCGCATGGCTAAAGCCTAACAGTTCATTTAAGCCGAACTTCGCGGGCCGGCTTGATTCAAGCATCAGGCGCAAAACATGAACTTCAGCGACTTTGAACAGGCAGCCCTCCAGTTGAACGAGCTCTACGAACAGCTTGAGGTGAAGCGATACGGCCGCGTCTGGAGCACACAGGAACTCGCGCTCGGCTTCATGGGCGACGTCGGCGATCTGGCGAAGCTTGTCCAGGCACACGCCGGCGTCCGCACGATGGAGGATGTTCAAGCCAAGCTGGGTCACGAGTTGTCGGACTGCTTATGGTCGATTCTTGTCCTGGCCAACAAGTGCGGGATCGATCTGCAGGCCGAATTCGTCAGGAACACCAGGGAGATATCCGAACATGTATCCAGAGAACTGGGCAAATAGTCCGGTGCCGAATGTCGGTTCATCCAAGCCGAAGCCGCTTGGCGGGTCGGCTCGATTCAGATGTCAGCCCTCATGAAAGGGACCCTTGCAATCGTTACGGCAGCGCTCTTCTGCGCTTCCGCTGCTGTAGCGGGCCAGACAATCGTTTACGACTGGCGACCTGCGCTGACCGTTGAAGCCGACTTCGACAGGGACGGTCAGGCTGACGCCGCCCAGCTTGGCGTCGCCCCGGATGCGGTCGGGCTCCGTGTCATCGTCAATTCAACGCCTTTGCCGATCATTGACATCCCTATCGACGGCTCAAAGCAGTTCGGGATTTGTCCGGGTTCGGAGCCACGCATCAGCCTCGCCGCACAATCAGATGCGCCCGCCAACGCGCTTGGGGAGGCCCCACAGGGTTACGAAATCTGTGAGGACTGCTTCGAGATCGTAGTAACCGGAGGGGAGTGCGATCCGCTTCACTTCTACTGGGACACCTCGGCCAGGCGGCTCGCTTGGTGGCGGACATGAGCGCCAACGATTCATTCAAGCCGGAGACGCTCGCAGGCCAGCTTGATTCAGACGTCAGGCCGCTCAAGCCAATATTCCTGCGCACGCAACTCGCAACGGACTTTCGAAAGCCATCAAACGGGTGGCAGCGGATGACGGCGATCGATACCGCCAACCCAAGCTACCGGGGAAAGTGCCATCTTGTTCGCAGCTGGCTGATAGAGTTTGACGAGAGTGGAAGGCCCTGGCGTGAGATCGGCCTTGACGAGAGCGGAGCCATCGTGATCGCCGGACCAAGCAAGAAGGATTACGGCCTCTGGCTGGACACGGGCATGCATTACCCCGATTTCACGGGTGACCCCGTGACCGAGCTGTACTTCGAGCAAATGTGGGCCGCCGCGGGTGTTTCTGCACCCTAGAGCGGCCTGACAATCCACGCAATCCGGGCCACTTCATGAGTCCGGTCAATTCAGGTGTCAGGTGATGAAATCATCCCTTGCTCGTTCCGGAAGCCTGATCCTCGGCATAGCTTCGATCGCGGCTGGATTGTTCAGCTGGGCCTGGATCTTCTACGCTTGGGATGCAGCACAACACATGGGCTCGCCTCTCCGTCGTCACTCGGAGCAGGTCGTGAGTAGTCTCACCGGAGAGAAGGCTTATATCGCCAAGGATTCCCATGGCGCGGGACTCGTCTTGATCGACGTTCTAGGCAATACATTCTGGGTCTTGTTCGCCTCAGGAGCCTTCATGATCGTGCTTGGAGGATTTCTTGTTCTCCTCTCTCGTTTGGCATCCGCGTCATCACCTGGCAATTCATTCGAGCCTGGCCCGCTTCGTGGCTCGTCTTGATTCCCGCGTCAGGCTTGGGGGGCGTGCATGGACGATTCGATATCAGGCATCGTGGTTATCAACTTCACGACCATCTTCCCGCACAAGTTCCGGGTGTCTTCGTGGTCCAGGGATAATCAATATCCAGAGGGATTCCGTTACAAACCCGAGAGTGTGGGGACAAGAGCGGGCTGGCAGGTCAGTGACGTTCATTGACCTGGCGTGCACGACTCCGGATGGATTCGATCCAAGGAGCATTGAATGCGCATCTTTCTGACGTTCTTCATCATGACCCTGGCGCTGTTGGCGTCGGAAGCATCCCAGGCCGTCCAGCCGGCTGCCTATCAGGTGTCCGCCACGCTGTCGCATGCGGGACAGCCGTTCGCGGCGCCCAGGGTCAGCGTGCAGGAGGGCAAGCCTGCCCGGATCGAGGTCGCGGGTGCGGAGGGTTACACGTTCACCGTCACCGTTACGGATCTGGCGCCCGACAGGATCAAGGTGGCCGCCACGCTGGATTCATCGCATGGCGCGATGGCGCCTACCGTGGTGGTTCGTCCGGGAGAGCCCGCCAGCGTGGCCGTCGATGGGATTGAACTGACGCTCACGGTCCAGCGGCATGGCGGCTGATCGCTCGTCCCCGCCGATCGCGCCATGGCCTGGAAAGGCGAGGACATGGGGCGCCATCAAGCCTTGCGTCATCTCGACGGTCCTGACGATCCTGTTGGCGGGATGCGTCAACGACGTATTGGACGCGTCATATCCCTCCATGGCCGATGCGGTGTCCCAGGGCGCCGTTGCCAGGGGCTGGATACCGCCGTGGCTTCCACCACAAGCGATCGATATCCGTGAAGTGCACAGCGTGGACACCGGTGCGAGTGCGCTTGTGTTTGTCAGGCCTGAAGGGCAGATCTGGAAACTTCCCGATCACTGTCGTCCCATCGCGCCCGCAGATACGACGCCACCCAGGTTTACGCGAGCATGGTGGCCTTCTGACAAGGAGATGGGCTCATCCTTCATGTTTTTCCGATGCGACGCAGATGCGTCACCGGAATTCACGTTCGTTGCCGTCGAGCGATCAGGCAGGCGCGGACTGCATTGGCGGACTCGTGCACCCTAGCGCGCCATCCAGGCCCGGCAAGCAGCGCATACCCCTGAGCCGGACAACGTCATCATCCCGCCTCAAGCAGGAGCAACGCGATGCATCGGAAGCTGATCATTCTTGCCTGTCTCATGGTTGCCGGCTGCGCCCGCTGGCCGGCGGTGTCCACCTCGCCCTGGATTGATCCGGGCCAGGCGGTGCTGCGGGCGGCCGACATGCCGCGCACGGGCGTGACCGGCGTGTTTGCGCTGACGGTGAAGGGAACGGGGCGCACCGGGGAAGTCCATCTCAATTCCGAGAAGGACTACCGCGACCCGCGCAATCTTTCCATCAACGTCCTGCCCGCCGCGGCGGCGCAGCTGGAAGCGAAGCTGGGGGCGTCGCCCGAGGTGGCCTTGCGCGGCAAGCGCATCCTGGTGCACGGCACGGCGCGCAGGACGCGGATCGACTTCATCGCGGACGACAAGCCAAGCGGCAAGTACTACTACCAGACCCACGTGCGGGTCACGGACGCGTCGCAGATCCAGGTGCTGTAGCCCGCGCGCGGGACAGGCGCGGTGGGATGCGGCATGCCCGCGCGGCAGTGTTGTCGGCCGGAACTGGCGCAGGGGCGCCCGTCTTCCTGACGCAGGCCGCACCACGACTCACGCAGGAACTTCAGCGCACCTTGCGCTTGCCCAGGCGGCGATCATTGGCCATCGCCCTGCGGCGATAGGGGGCGACGCCGGCCGCGGCCATGCCCAGCAGCGCATCCTGGGGCGAAGGCAGGTGCTTCGGCGCGAAGGTCCACGGCATCCAGAAGGCCCAGGCGGCCTGCGCGGCGGCCGTGTTCCATGTCATGGCGTAGCGGGTCATATCCATCCAGGACTCCCACGCGGCCGAGACCTTCTCGTTGGACATCCGCGCGAACTCGCGGCGATCGCGCGCCGAGGGCCGGCTGCCTGCCGCCGCCATCTGCGCCATCCGATGGGCCACGACGACGGGTGCGGCGGTGCCCAGTTCCACCAGTTGCGTTCCCAGGGTGCGTGCGGTGCGGCGATTGCGGTTCATGGGCGTCTCCGGAGAGCCTTCACGATGCACGGAGTGCCGTATGCGGTGGGTGAATGCCACGGACGCACCTTGGGCAGGAAGAAAACCGGGCTCAGTCCGCCGGCACCGTGCGCTCGCGCGCCCAGTCGCGCAACGTCTGCACCTGTTCGGCCATCAGCACCGACAGCGGGCGGGTGTTGCGGATCTCGTGCATCACCAGCTCGGTGTCCAGCGGCTTCTGTTCGGCATGCGCGGCATACAGCGCGGAGACGATGGCCTGTTCCAGTTCGGCACCGGAGAAACCATTCGCGGCGGCAGCGAGTGCGGGCAGGTTGAAACCCTCCGCGTCCAGCTGCCGGCGGGCAAGGTGCACGCGCAGCACCTCCACGCGGGCATCGGGCGAGGGCAGGTCGACGAAGAAGATCTCGTCGAAGCGGCCTTTGCGCAGCAGTTCCGGCGGCAGGTCCTGGACCTGGTTGGCGGTCGCTACCAGGAAGACTTGCCCGCTGTTCGCGCCGGCCTTGCGCTCGGCCATCCACGTCAGCAGGTAGCCCAGCACGCGACGCGACACGCCGCCGTCCTCGTCGCCGCCGCTGGCCAGGCCCTTCTCGATTTCGTCGATCCACAGCACGCAGGGCGCCAGCTGTTCGGCCGAGGCCAGCGCGGCGCGCAGGTTCTTCTCGGTCTCACCGTGGTACTTGTCGTACAGCGTGCCGAAATCCAGCCGCAGCAGCGGCACGCCGAAGCCGGCCGCGGTGGCCTTGGCCAGCATCGACTTGCCGCAGCCCTGCACGCCCAGCAGCAGCACGCCCTTGGGCAGATCGAGGCCCGGCGGCGGATTGCCGGAAACGAACACTGCCCGGCGCTGCTCGATCCAGCGCTTCAGCCGGCTGGCGCCGGCGACATCGGCGAACTTCGCCGTGTCGTACTCGTAATGCAGGTGGCCGCTGCGGTTGAGCAGTTCGAACTTGAGCTTGTTCAACGCAGGCAGATCGCTGGCGCTGAGCGCGCCGTCGTTGAAGATCAGCTGGCGGGCGATGCGGCGCGCATCCACCAGGCTCAGGCCCTGCAGGTTGCGGACGATCTGCTTGACCGCCTCGCCGTCGGCTTCCACGCGGCGGCCGCCGTGTTCGCGGGCGTAGTGCTCGGCTTCCTCGCGCACCATCTTCAGCAGGGCGTTGCCGTCGGGCAGGCGGGGGTTGAAGCGCACCGCCAGGGCTTCCAGTTCGGCCGGCAGTTCGATCTTCGCGCCCACCAGCACCACCACATGCGGCAGGCTGTGGCGGCGCTGCATGATGTCGCGCAACTGGCGCTGGCTGCTGGCGTAGCCCAGGTAGGGGTGGAAGTCGAGCAGCAGGTAGATGCCGCGCTGGTCGGCCTGCTTGATCGCCTGCAGGGCCGCGCTGGCGTCGGGCGGGCCGATGGCCTCGTCTTCCCGGTCCATGTCCAGCCGGCGCAGGCCTTCGGTAATCGTCCACCGGTGCAGCGCCCGCCAGACCTGGCCCAGGGCCTGCCTGAACAGTTCGACCACGCGGGTTTCGTCCTGGGTCTCGATGACGATCAGCGGCGTATTGGCGCGGATCAGCGCGGTCAGGTCCTGCAGTTCGTTCATGGAGTCACCGGTCCGTGGGGAAGGGGAAGATAGCAGGGGAAAGCGCGGCGACCGCGTGCTGCGGCGTCACGCCGGTGCGCAGCGGCCGGGACCCGGAGGGATTGCGGCGCGTCGGCGGGTCATTCCCGGTTGTTCCCGCGTCATCCCCCCCGGTGTACCCTGCGGGCTCCCCGGGCAACGAGGTGCGCGCATGAAGACGATTCTGGTCGCCAGCTCCAAGGGCGGCGCGGGCAAGACCACCCTGGCGACCAATCTGGCCGCGTATTTCGCACTCGATGGAAAACGGACCGTACTGGTGGATGCCGATCCCCAGCACTCCTCCACCCGCTGGGCCGAGCGCCGCGCGGAACTGGAAACCGCCGTACTGCCGATCGACGCCAGCGGCAAGCGCGCCTGGCGCGCCTGGCTGCCGGAAGATGCGGAGCGGGTGGTGATCGACGCCCCGGCCGGCGCGATGGCCGACGATCTGGAGACGTTCATCGAGCACGCCGATGCGGTGGTGGTGCCGGTGCTGCCGTCGGCGCTGGACATCGAGGCGACGGTGGGTTTCCTGAACACCATGGCCAAGGTGCCGCGCGTGCACAAGCGCAAGCTGCCGGTGGGCCTGGTGGTCAACCGCAGCAAACCGTGGACCAACGCCTCGCAGCAGGCGGTGGAGATGCTGAAGACCTGGCCCTATCCGGTGGTGGCGCAATTGCGCGACACTCAGGCCTATGTCGTGCTGGCGGGCCTGGGCCGCAGCCTGTTCGACTACCGGTCCGCGCAGGTGCGCGATCACCAGGCCGACTGGGATCCATTGCTGAAATGGATCAAGAAGGCCTGACTTTGAAGGAGCGAGCGTCCCATGCGTGAACTGATCCTGCTGCGCCACGCCCATGCCGAACCGGCCACGCCCGGGCAGTCCGATCTCGACCGCCCGCTGTCGCCGCAGGGCCTGGCCGAGGCCGAAGCGGCCGCCCGCTGGCTGGCCGAGCAGGGCCTGGTGCCGGATCGGGTGCTGTGCTCGCCCGCCCGCCGCGCACGCGAGACGCTGGAGGCGGTGCTGGGCACCCTCGGCTATGTCGAGCAGCGCCTGGAAGACCGCATCTATGAAGCCACCGCCGGCACCCTGGCAGACCTGGCCGACCAGCACCGCGAAGCCGAGCGCCTGCTGATGGTGGGCCACAACCCCGGGTTCGAACGGCTGGCGGCGCTGATGCACAGCGGACAATCCGGCGACTACCGCGGCATGCCCACCGCATCGGTGATGGTGCTGACGCTGCCCGTCGACGCGACCATCGAGCCGGGCGTGGCCAGCCTGTCCGCCTTCTGGTGGCCATGACGCCCGGCAATCCGCTGGTCCGGCTGGGTGCGCTCGGCCTGGGTCTGCTGGCGGCGTGGCCGCTGCAGGCCAGCGAGAAAAGCGACTTCGACCCGGCCCATACGCGGCTGGGGTTCGAGTTGCGCACGCGCTGGGGCCAGGTGCTGGACGGGGTGTTCAATCGCTACGAAGGCGAAGTGACCCACCTCCCCGATGGGCGCCACCAGGTGCGGTTGCGCATGTACACCCGCGACGTGGAGATCCTGGGCCATCCGCGGTACAGCGAATGGGCGCGCAGCGAGAAATTCTTCGATGCCGACCGCTACCCGGTGGTGGTGTTCACCTCCAAGCCGTACGACGAGCGTCTGCTGCGCGAGGGTGGCAGGCTGGAAGGCGACCTGAGCATCAAGGGCATCAACCGCGCGCGCAGCCTGGACGTCGCGCCCACCACCTGCGACCGCCCCGCCAGGGACTGCGACGTGCTGGCCACCGGCGCGGTACGCCGCAGTGACTACGACATGGACGACTGGATGCTGGCGGTCAGCGACCGTGTGGTGTTCGTACTGCGCGCACGCGTAAGGGATGGGGCGCAGCCGTGAATCATCGTGCGGTTTCCCTGGCCGTGCGCTGCGCGGCGCTGTGGCTTGCGTTGCTGTGCAGTGCGTGCGCCAGCCTGAGCGACGCCCAGCGCGAGCGTGCCGCCGGCATCGCCGCGGCGGCACGCTCGGACGTGGTCGAGTGCACGCAGCCCGATGCCTGCGCACTGCCGTCGCCGCTGTATGACCTGGGCGCCCGCGCGCAGGCCGAGTCCACGCCGCAGGCGCCACGCCATTACGCGGTGATCCTGGACGAGGGCCAGGGCGCATTGCTGGCGCGGCTCAACCTGATCCGCAGCGCGCGTGAACGCATCGACCTGCAGACCTACATCTTCGACAAGGACGACAGCGCGCGCCTGGTACTGGATGAGCTGCTGGCGGCGGCGCGCCGCGGCGTGCAGGTGCGGCTGCTGATCGACCAGCTGTCGGCCATCGCCGACCTGGAGATCCTGGCGGCGTTGTCGGGCGCGCACGACAACTTCAGCATCCGCATCTACAACCCCAGTTTCGGCAAGGCCAAGCTCAACTACCTGGACTACGCCGGCAGCGTGCTGTGCTGCTTCCGCCGCTTCAACCAGCGCATGCACACCAAGCTGCTGCTGGTGGACGACCGCATCGGCATCAGCGGCGGCCGCAACTACCAGGACGACTATTACGACTGGGATGCCGAATACAACTTCCGCGACCGCGACGTGCTGGTGGCCGGGCCGGAAGCCGCGGCCATGGCGACCAACTTCCAGGCCTTCTGGGACGCCCGCCGCAGCGTGCCGGCCGAGCGCCTGAATGACGTGGGCCGTACCCTGCTGGACGGGGGCGTGCCCGCCATGCCGGTGCCGTCCTACCTGCGGCCGGAGCGGGTGCAGGCGCTGTCCGAGCAGGCCAACGATGCCGGCGTGATGGCGGAGCGCTTCGTGCAGGCCGCCTACCCGGTCGGCGCGGTGCAGTACGTGGCCGACCTGCCGCAGAAGCACCGCCGCGAGCGCGAGCACGACGCGGCGCCGGCCGCGCCCGAGCTGGAAGCGCTGATCGCCGGGGCGCAATCGGAAGTGCTGCTGCAGACGCCGTACCTGGTCCTGTCCAAGCAGGCGCAGAACCTGTTCCGCAAACTCCGGCAGCGGCAACCCCCGCCCAGGGTCATCGTCTCCACCAACAGCCTGGCGGCCACCGACAATCCCATCGTCTATTCGATGTCGTTCAAGTACAAGCGCCGTTACCTGCGCGAGTTCGGCTTCCAGATCCATGAATACAAGCCGTTCCCGGAAGACGCGCCGGTGGACTATGCCGCGTTGATGCCGGAGGGCCCGCCGCTGACGACCGCTGGCGACGGGTCTTCGCGCGAGGCTTCCGGCAGCGGCGGGATCCGTGGGCCCTCGGGCTCGCTGGGGCCTTCGGGGCATGCCGGCGCGGGCGAAACCACGCGCCGGCTGCAGCGTACCGAGTCGCGTCCGTCCTTCTTCAGCAGCGGTGCGGCCAGCGAGCCGTTGCCGTTGAAGCGGGCGGGTGTGCGCATGGGCCTGCATGCCAAGTCGCTGGTGATCGACGGCGCCACCGCGGTGATCGGCACGCACAACTTCGATCCGCGCTCGGAGAACTACAACACCGAGGCGGCCGTGGTGATCCGTGATGCGGCATTCGCGCAGGCGCTGGCGGCGAGCATCCGCCGCGACATGTCGCCGCGCAATGCCTGGGTGATCGCGCCACGCGCGAAGCCGCCGGTGTTCTCCGGCCTGGACTACAGTCTGGGCAAAGTGTCCGAATCCCTGCCCGTCTTCGACATCTGGCCGTGGCGCTACGCGTCCAGCTACGAATTCCGGCCCGGCCCGGACTGTCCGCGGCCGCTGGAACCGAAGGACCCGGCATTCCACCGTTGCTATGTGGCCGTGGGGGATTTCCCCGAGGTCAACGTCGGCGCGAAGTGGCTGTATACGCGTGCGCTGACCGCCTTCGGCGCGGGCCTGGTGCCGATCCTCTGAGCCCCTCCGACCGGCGTATCCTGTTGCGCCACGCCCTTGGCCTTTCACGGATTTCCCGATGACGTTCCGCGCCCCCGTCGACCTTGCCGCCCTCAACGCCTTCGCGCGCGACAGCCTGGTGTCGCACCTGGGCATCGTGATGACCGACGCGGGCGAGGACTGGCTGCGCGCGACGATGCCGGTGGACCGTCGCACGGTGCAGCCGTACGGCATCCTGCACGGCGGTGCGTCGGTGGTGCTGGCCGAGACGCTGGGCAGCATGGCCGGCAACCTGTGCGTGGACACGACGAAGGAGATGGTGGTGGGCCTGGAGATCAATGCCAACCACCTGCGCGCGATGCGCGACGGCGTGGTCACCGGTACTGCGCGCGCGCTGCACATCGGGCGCAGCACGCAGGTGTGGGAAATCCGCATCGAGAACGACGACGGCAAGCCGGTCTGCATCTCGCGACTGACGCTGGCAGTGGTACCGGTGCCCAAAGCGTGACCGCGGCTATCCCTGCGACAGGCATCGACGCATTCCGCCGGGCCCCGCCATCCGGTATCGTGACAGGATGAGCAAACCCCCCGTTCCTGCCGCCGGTGGCGGCGGTGTCGCGCGCGCGTTCCGTTACCTGTACCGCGTGCCGCTGCTGTTGATCCACCTGCTGGTGTTCCTGCCTCTCATCCTGGTGTGCATGCTGCCTCCGCAAGGGCGCATCGCCGTGGGCGGGGAGCGGCTGGAGGAATGGGTGGTCCGCAAGTGGTCTGCCGGCCTGATGCGCATCTTCGGCTTCCGCCTGCGCCGGGTGGGAACACCGTTGCCGGGCGCGACGATGTTCGTCGCCAACCATGTCAGCTGGATCGACATCGAGGCGCTGCACAGCCAGCGCATGATGGGATTCGTGGCCAAGCACGAGATCCGTGGCTGGCCGGTGGTGGGCTGGCTGGCGTCGCGCGGGCAGACCATCTTCCACCAGCGTGGCAGCCAGGAATCCCTGGGGGGCGTGCTGCACGAGATGATGCTGCGCCTGCGCAGCGGCAAGTCGGTGGGGGTGTTCCCGGAGGGCCGCACCCGCGACGGCCACGCGGTGGGGCCGTTCCATGCGCGCATCTTCCTGGCGGCGGTGGAAGCCGGCGTGCCGGTGCAGCCGGTGGCGCTGCGCTACGGCGCGCACGGCAGCGCGCAGCCGGTGGTGGCGTTCGGGCCGAAGGAGAGCTTCTTCGCCAATTTCGTGCGCCTGCTGGGCGAGCCGGCACGCCGTGCCGACATCTGCTTCCTCGAGCCGATCCGCATCGCCGACGTGGAAGGACGCCGGCGCATCGCCGAGCTGTCGCGCGAGCGCATCGTGCAGGCGATGGCCGGCGGTTAACCGGTCGCGGCGCGTTTTTGCGTTGTCAGGGTAAAACCGAGGGCATACTCCAGTGACCGGTGCCACCCTCCCACTCCCCGGCTCGCGACGCCCACGATGATCACTGCCGCCGACTACCGTCCCCCCCGCTGGCTGCGCAACCCGCACCTGCAGTCCGTGCTGGGCTCCAGCCCGCTGCGCCGGCGGCGCGGCATGCGCGCGTTGAGCGGCAGTGGCGCGGTGACCACGGCGCATATTGTCGATGGCGGGGATGGCGTGCGGCTGCAGGGGCTGCACAGCCAGCTGCCCGGCCAGGCCTCGCGTGGACTGGCGCTGCTGCTGCATGGCTGGGAAGGCAGTGCCGAGTCCAGCTACATGCGCACGACCGCCGCGCAGCTGCTCGCGCGCGGGTTCGAGGTGTTCCGCCTGAACTTCCGCGACCACGGCGATACCCACCACCTCAACGAAGACCTGTTCCACTCCAACCGGCTGGATGAGGTGATGCACGCGGCGCTGGACGTGTCGCGGCGGTTCGCGTCCGGTCCCATCCGGCTGGCCGGTTACTCGCTGGGGGGCAACTTCGCACTCCGGCTGGCCCTTCGCGCACCGGAAGCGGGCCTGCCGCTGGCGCACGTGGCGGCGGTCTGCCCCCTGCTGGACCCGGCCACGACGATGGACCGCATCCAGAACGGCATGCCGTTCTACGACTGGTACTTCACCCGCAAATGGCGCAGCTCGCTGGTCCGCAAGCGCGACCTGTTCCCGCAGCGGCATGACTTCGACGACGCCACGCTGGCGCTGGACATCCGCGCGCTGACCGACTGGCTGGTGCAGCGGCATACCGGGTTCGGCACGCTGGAGGCGTACTTCGACGGGTACTCGATCGCCGGCGACCGGCTGGCGGGCCTGCAGGTGCCGGCGCACATCCTGATGGCCGAAGACGACCCGGTCATCCCGTTCGACACGTTCCGCGACTGGGTGCTGCCGGCGCAGGCCACGCTGGAGATCGCGCCGTGGGGCGGGCACTGCGCGTTCATCGAGAATGCCGCCTGCGACGGCTATGCCGAGCGCTGGGTGGCCGACCGGCTGACCGCCGGCGCGGCCTGAGCCCGCGCTGCGACCGCTACAATAGGCGTTTGCCCGAACGCCGGTAGCCCCATGTACGACTCGATCATTGATGCCCTGCGCCGTGGCGCCGCGGGCGACGCCCTGGCCGCCGCGGAAGCGCTGGCGGCCGAACGCCCCGACGATGCGCAGGCGCACCGCTGGCTGTCCGCCGCCCAGCAGCAGGTCGGCCAGGCCGAGGCCGCGCTGGCCAGCATCGACCGGGCGATCGCGCTGGCCCCGGAGAACGCCGAGCTGCACCTGGCCCGCGCCGGCGTGCTGATCGGCAGCCGCCGCCCCGACGAGGCGCAGGCCGCCCTGTCCAGCGCCAGCGGCCTGGACCCCAACCAGTTCGGCGCCTACCTGATCCAGGCGCAGCTGGCACTGGGTCGCGGCGACCTGGACGAAGCCGAGCGCTACAACCGCCTGGCCGCGCGCGTCTCGCCCGACCACCCCCAGCTGGCCGCCGTCGACGGCATGGTCACGCTGCGTCGCGGCGATGCGGACCGCGCGCTGAAGATCGTCTCGGCCGCCATGCAGGCGGCGCCGGACGACGCCCAGCTGCGCTACGCGCTGGGCTTCATCCACATGGCGCTGGGGCACTGGGCATTCGCCGAGCAGGCCTTCCGCGGCATCGTCGAGAAAACCCCGGGCACGCACAGCCTGCGCAGCCTGATCGCCGATCTGGTCCGCCGGCAGGGACGCCCCGCCGATGCCGCCGACGAGCTGCAGGTGATGGTCGACGAGACGGGTACCGACAATCCGGCGCTGCATCGCCACATCGGCCAGCTGCGGCTGGCCGCCGGCCAGAACGATGAAGCGTTGAAGGCGCTGCGGGTGGCGCTGGCCGCACAGCCGCGCGAACGCGTCACCCTGCTGGCGATCATCGAAGCCTGGCGTCGTCTCGGTGCGCAGGACGATGCCCGCGCCAGCCTGGATGCCGCGCTGGCGACGGCGCCCGATTCGCATGAGCTGTGGTTGTCGCGCCTGGTGTTCGAAGCGGTCGGCAGCGCCGAGGCGCGCGCCGTGGTCGAACGCTGGGTCGCGGCCATGCCGGCCCACCTGCCGGCGCTGGAAGCGCAGATGACCGTGCTCGATGCCGCGGGTGAGGCGGACAGCGCCGAAGCGGTCGCGCGGCGCATCGTCGAACTCGACCCGGGCCGCACCAGTGGCGAGCAGCGCGTGGTCGAAGCCCTGCTCGCCCGCGACCCCGACGCCGCCATCGCGCGCGTCACCGGCATCATCGCCGGCGTGCAGGACGTGGCGCAGCAGCAGAGCCTGCGCGGCTGGTTGGGCTTCGTGCAGGACCGCGCCGGCCGCCACGCCGATGCGGTGGCCACCTGGTCCGCACTGGCGCATGAACTGGCGCCCACGCGCCTGCCGCTGTGGACGCCCACCGCGCCGCCGGCGGCCTGGCCCGTGCGTGCGCAGCAACCCGACGGTCCGGCCGCGCGCCCGATGCTGCTGTGGGGCGCGCCGGGCACCGTGGTGGAATCGCTGGCGGGCGTGATCGGCTACATCACCGACGAATTCCGCGGCGACCGCTTCCTGCCGCAACCGCCGAAGGACGGTTTCCAGAACTACACCACGCCGGCGGCGCTGGCATCCGGCACGCTGTCGGGCCAGGCGCTGATCGCCGAATGGCAGGCGATGCTGCCGGCGCGCGGCATCAACGACGGCAAGGTCGTGGACTGGCTGCTGTGGTGGGACAACGCCCTGCTGCACGCGCTGCGCCCGCACCTGCCGCAGGGCCTGCTGCTGATCGCCCTGCGCGATCCGCGCGATGCCTTCCTCGACTGGATGGCGTTCGGTTCGCCCGCGCCGCTGGCGCTGGACGACCTGCAGCAGGGGGCGGAGTGGATGGCGACGCTGTTCGGCCAGATCGCCGACCTGCACGAGCAGGACCTGTACGAACACCGGCTGATCCGCATGGACGCCATCAAGGACGATGCGGGCGGCGTGTCCGCCGCACTGGGCGAAGCGCTGGGTGCGCAGCTGCCGGTGCCGCCGTCATCCGGCGCGCGCCGTTTCCCCGAAGGCCACTGGCGCCACTACGCCACCGCGCTGTCCGGTCCGTTCGCCGCGCTCACGCCGGTGGCGGTGCGCCTGGGTTATCCGGAAACCTGATTCCCGCACAGCGGGAGAACGACACAAGGAGCACACGATGCGTCTGTGGAGCGACAGTTTCAGCAACACCCAGCCCATCCCGGCCGAGTTCGCGATGGGCCAGCCCGACGGGTTCGCGCCCAACCGCAATCCGCACCTGGCCTGGGACGACGTGCCGGCCGGGACGGCCTCGTTCGCCCTGTTATGCATCGATCCGGATGCGCCGACAGTGCCGGAAACCGTCGGCCGCGACGACCTGCAGATCCCGGTGGACCAGGTCCGCGGCGATTTCGTGCACTGGACGATGATCGACATCGCGGCGGACGTGCGCCTGATCGCCGCGGGCAGTTGCAGCGACGGTGTCACTGCGAAGGGGAAGCAGCAACCCGCCGGCCCGAAAGGCGCGCGGCAGGGCCTGAACGACTACACCGGCTGGTTTGCCGGCGACGCGCGGATGGGCGGCGACTACTTCGGTTACGACGGTCCGTATCCGCCGTTCAACGATCTGCGCACGCACCGCTACTTCTTCCGCCTGTTCGCCCTGGACGTGCCCACGCTGGACCTGCCCGCCCGCTTCACCGCCGCCGACGTGCTGCGCGCCATGCAGGGCCATGTGCTGGCCGAAGCTGTGGTGCACGGCACCTATACACTGAATCCTTCGCTACGCGGTTGAGGCGCATGATCTTCGGGTTCGCTCGCGTGGTCGCGTGAGCCAGCGTCAGGGCGCCTCGCGCCAGCGCGCTTGGCCATCGTCATTGATGACGGGGCACTCCATACCCGCACCGGAACGTAGAGGCGTGCAAATGAAAAGAACCGAACTATAGCCGCGTGGGATCCATCGCTGGCGGTTCCTAAACGGGCGGTGCCCGATACAAGAGCTCAGCCCTAATGCAAGTCCTCTTGTGCCGTGTTCTAATCACACTCAGGGCAGGGGGCCCTCAAGCAGGGGCGGACGAATGAACAGGATTGGGGCGGCGTTCCTGCTGGGAACGGTCATTGCGGGCGCTGGCGCGTTTTCTCTCTTTGTAGAAGAGGCATTGCAAACGACCCGCGCGTCGAACGGGCCACTCGACGGCTCGGCTCGCGAACCTTCGCTATCAGCGAGAGACAGTACGGGTGTTTCACCCCGGAGGATCCACGCTGCCGCCAAAGTCGCTACGCTGCCAGGATACTCGCTCGGCGACGAGTTGATCGTGACGGCGAGCAGTCCCCGGCAAGTACTGATCGGCGACGTGACCGGGGATGGCCAGGACGACATCGTACTCAACGGCATGACCTGGAATCCGCAGTTTCCCAGCATCGGCCAGGTCGTCGTGCGCACGCGTGCGAGTCTCCGCGGTGAAGCCGAGCCGATCGTGCTCAGCATTCCCGAAACCTACGAAGCCAGCTCGATCCTGCTGGCGGATATGAACAACGATGCCGTGAAAGACATCGTGGTGGGCCATAGCAGGGGATTGACGGTCTTCACAGCGGATGGCGTTGGCGGGTTCACACGCGCAGATCGCATCGGGACCTATGCGGGCGGTCCCTTGGCCGCACTGGATGTCGATGGCGATGGATACCTCGACGTGGCGGCGGCGGCGGATACAGGATTGATCTGCTATGGCAACGGACAGGGGGCGTTCCGCAGCTGTGGATCGTTCCTGTTGCCGTCGCAGATATCCGATTTCGCGGTTGGCGACGTCAACGGCGACGGCGCCGAGGACCTGCTGGTATCGAGCATCCTGCAAGCGCGTCTGAGCATTTACATCAACGTGGGCGCCGCGAGGCTCGATCCCTCGCGCACCGTCGACCTGCCTGATCTGTGGTCCGGGGCCAACAACGCATGGAACGCGAACGGCGTGGTCGTGGGCGACTTCAACGGGGATGGGCGCAATGACGTGGCGGTGACGCGCACCCAGAATAAGCCCACCGGCATCTGGATGCTTTATCAGGACGAGCGGGGCGATCTGGTGACGGGCGAACCGCTTCGTGGCGTCGACCTGCCCGGTGACCTGCTCGGCGTGGACGTCGATAACGACGGCAGGAAGGATCTTGTAACCGTCCATGGCGGTTGGGCGACCCTCAGCATCCATCTCCAGGGCGCGTCGGGAATGGAAGCCCAAGCCATCACCTATTTCGCGCACGTCAGCGGCGGTCGCAATGGGTTTGCTGTGGGCGACATGAACGGTGACGGCTGCAAGGACATCGTCGTGGTTACGAGCATCGGAGTGACGATGCGTTACGGAAGCAACTGCGTGCCGTCGCGGGCCCCTGTGGTCGTGAATGACGTAGACGGAGACGGCGACACGGACATGATGTGGCGCAACGATGCCAGAACCGACCTCGCCTCTTGGCTGATGGATGGCCACGAGCGGGTGGGTGCCCAGGGTTACCGGGTGGGGCCGCAGTGGAACATCATCGCCAGCGGGGACTTCAACGGCGATGGTGCGCGAGATCTTGTGTGGAGCGACGGCCGCGACATGCAGTTGTGGCAACGCTACGGAGATGGTTACCAAGGGTGGCAGATGCCGGCCTTTCCCATCGGCTATCGCGTGGTTGCCGCTGGCGACATCGATGGTGACGGGAATGCCGATCTTCTATGGCGGGACGCCGACAATACGGTGCTCGCACTGTGGACGATGGATGGACCGTGGGTGAAGGACGGGCGTGCGTACGGATTGCCCGCGAGCTGGCGCATTGCCGGCACAGGCGATCTGAATGCGGACGGACGACTCGATCTGGTCGTCACGAACGGCGTACGCATGGATCTCTGGAAGGGGCAGCGCAATCTGCAGTGGGAGAGCGCCGCGATGGGAGGCTATCCGGTCGGATGGGAGCTTGCCGGCACAGCCGACATCGACGGAGACGGAGCGTCCGATCTCCTCTGGAGGCACGCGGCGCTCGGTTACTTCGTGCAATGGAAGATGATCGGTCCGCGTCGCATCTGGGGCCGCGAGTACGGTGTGGACGGAGCCTGGCGGATTCTGTCGACTGGCGACTACAACCGTGACGGCAAGGCGGACTTCGTTTGGACCAACGGGACGTTGATGCAGTTGTGGTCGTCCCGTCCTGAAGGCGGATATGCGGGTCTGGAGATGCCCGGCTATCCGCGAGGATGGTCATTGCAGGAGTAGTCGTTGGTCTGCTGGCCGGCGCTGGACGAGTGCCGGTCAGCCATAAGCATCAGTGGGATGTCCGCTCCGACTCCACCACCATGTCCAGCACGTACGCGCGCGATGAACCGTCCGCCGGCGGGTTCTTCACGGTGTAACGGTCCACGCGCAGCACGTTGCGGATGCCGGGCTCGTGGGTGTAGCCCTCGATGTTGTCGTAGAAGTGCTGGAATTCCCCGGGCGTACCGGTCTTGAGGCCTTTGTCGTCGTACTGGATCTCGCGCACCTGCAGGCACTGCTTGTCGGGGATCAGCGGGTGGCTGCACGGTTTGGTGTCCGCGGCGACTTCCAGGAACACGCGCTCGCCGGGGCCGCCGTGGCGGGTTTCGGCGGTGGGATCACCGGCGAACCGCAGCGTGTCCCCACCCGCGGTCGTCAGGGTCAACTGGGCGACCCCGTCCTGGGTGGCCGCCAGTGTCAGCGGGCCTTCCAGGCGCTTGCCGGCTTCCTGGTCCAGCGCCATCAGCTTGCTGTCGGTGCAGGCCATCATCGTCGAAGCCAGGCGGCCAACCGTCAGCGCGTCGCCCGCCAGCGTGTAGCTGCCGCCCATGCGGTTGCAGGTATTGCCGACCGACAGCCGACCGTCGCGGAAATCCAGTTGCAGCGGTTTGTCCGCGCGCACGAACAGGGCTTCGATGCGCTGGCCCTTGGCGTCCGTCGCATCCATGAGGCGCCAGTGGTATTGCGGCAGCAGTGCCGCCGTGTCGATGGATGTCGCGGGCGGAGCCGGCGTCGGCGACGTGGCAGGTGGCGTGTCGGCAGGGACGGGCGCGGCGGTCTCGTCGGCGGGCTTCGGGCAGCCGGCCAGCAGCAGGGGCAGGGCCAACAGCAGCAGTCGTTTCATGGCGGTTTCCTCGGACAGGGGTCCATGCAAACGCATGAACGCTTAGAACGGGGTGAAGGCCGGACATTGCGCTTGTCGTAGGAGCGACGTCAGTCGCGACCGCACGGCCAGCATCAACCCGGAAAGCCGGTCGTTCTGCGTGTGGACGCACGGCGGCGCGGTTTGATCTCGCAGAGGGGACGGCTGTGGGGGCGTGGTCGCGACTGACGTCGCTTGTGTCTTTTGATTGGGTAGATTGGGCAGTGAGAGCGGAGCGCGGCAGCCCGTTATGTCGTTGTGCATCAGCACGTGTAGGAGTCCGGGGCGCCGCACTCCGTGCTCC